>FTAR01000041.1_pt1 | contig 31434 bp, 26 predicted proteins | sample 1639151 | NCBI WGS metagenome assembly FTAR01 (sample SAMEA3914812, study PRJEB12502) | metagenome | biome: forest; material: soil | place: Canada | collected 2011-07-07 | depth 0.1 m
GCTCTTTCCCGAACCCGACGGTCCAATGAGGCACGTCACCTCGCCGCGCGCCACCGTGAGGTCGACGCCCTTGAGGACCTGAATACCTGCGTAGGACTTGTGCACGCCGCGTGCTTCGACCATCGGGACGCTCACGACGTCGCCTCCCGAACACCGCGGGACGTACGGAACTTCGCGAGAATTCCGCGTACGTCGCGCTTCAGACGCTGAATTGGCGTCGGCGGGGGCGTTCGCAAAGCGCCACGAGCAAAGTGCCGCTCTACATAGAACTGGCCCGTCGAAAGGACCGTGGTGACGATGAGGTACCAGATGCTGCCAACAATCAACAAGGGCATGATCTCGTAGTTATTAGCTGAGATGTTGTTGGTCGCACCGAAGAGCTCAATGACAGCGATGGTGCTGGCCAGTGAGGTCGTTTTGAGCATCGAAATGATCTCATTGCCTGTCGGAGGGATGATCACGCGCATTGCTTGTGGCAGGACCACGAGCCGCATGGTCTGTGATCGAGTCATGCCCAGTGACATCGCTGCTTCGGACTGACCCTCATCCACGGAGATCAGTCCCGAACGCGCGATCTCTGACATGTAGGCACCCTCGTTCAGGCTGAGCGCCACAATCGCGGCGGTAACGGGAGTAAATAGGGTCACCGCGTTGATATGTAGAAACGTGATGTGGGTGAAGGGCACACCGATCGTGAGGGTGTGATACAGGATCGAGATGTAATACCAGAAAAAGAGTTGGACGAGTACCGGTGTTCCGCGAAAGAACCAGGTGTAACACCAGGCTGTCGACGAGAGCAGTCGGTTCGAGGAGAGGCGCATGACGGCGAGTGTGATACCGATTGCGATGCCCGCCGCCATCGCAACCACTGTGAGAAAGAGAGTGAGCAGGAGGCCGTGCAGAACTTCTGAGGTCGTGAAGTAATGAAATACGATGTTCCAGCTGAAACGCCAGACGCTCGTCTCGTGACACTTTCGTATGCCGTTTACGGCGCGACAGACGTACTGACCTGAAGGGATCTTGGAGAACAGCGTGTTCACCAACATCGCAATCAGCACGAGAGCGACGACGGCACCCACCCACTGCCCGTAGTGGCGCACGGGGACGACCTTGACGGCGTTGTCCTCCGGAGCGCTCATAGCTGTATCCGGTCAGTGACCTCTAGGAAGTTGCTCCGTTGAGGACGATCTTGCTCGTGGGAAGAGCTCCAGCCGTGACGCCGTACTTCGCGAGAATGGCGTGGTACGTCCCGTTTGCAATCAGCGTCTTGATGGCAGCCTGGATAGCGAGAGCGAGCTTCTGACCCGAAGTGGTCTTCGGCGTCGCGATGCCGTAGGGAGCGACTTCAATGGCGTTGCCGACGAGCTTGAACTTGCCCCCGGCCAGCGACACGATGTAGCCAGCCACCTGGCTGTCCACGAAGCCAAAATTCGCTTGACCCGACAGCACCGCAGCGTTGGCCTCGGTCTGTGTCGGGTACGCCCGTACGGTCAACTTCTTCGAAGCGGGGCACTTCGAGACTTCGGACGTTGCGTCCGTCTGCTCGGTGGTACCGGTCTCAACCGCGACCTTCATGCCGCAGAAGCTCGACAGGCCCTTGAAAGTGGCTTTCGACGTCGAGAGTGCGTAGACGCCCTCGCCGGCCTGGAAGTAGTCGACGAAGTTCACCGACTTTTCACGAGACTTCTCGTCGGTGAAGGAGGAGTTGCCGATGACGTACTTACCGGCCTTGATACCGCCGATGATGTCGTCAAAGGTGACATTGTTTTCTTTGTACTTGACGCCCAGCGTCGTAGCGATGGCCGCCATCAAGTCAACGTCGAAGCCGACCATGGTCGTCCCGCTCATTGACTCATCGGGCGGATATGTGGCGTCGGTGGCGACTTGGAGCGTGGTGTTCTTGTAGGACGCCGGCACAAGCTTCGCGTCCGTTGCGCTGTACTTCCCCGTTAAACCGGACGCGCCCGCCACGACGGTGGCCCCAAGAATCAGTGATCCGACGCCGACAACAACGAGCGCTCGACGAATTGGCAAACTCCACCGCATGAATAATCTCCCGTAACTCCCTGCCCGCCCCACGCGATGTCAGGAACCTATTGATACCAGATATTTTCGCGCCCGGAGATCGAGGAGTGCGATCCATTGGTCATCGCCCATTACAGAAGGGCCAAGTACCTTGCAACGAGCTACTTCGAGGTATTTCCCGCACCGCTAGGACGCACGAGGGGATCAAACCGGATCGCCCAACTACGTCGAGTGCAACCTTCCTGAACGGGTTCGCCTCATCGGCGCTCTCGAGCACATATTCGTCTGAACATTTTTAGAGCTGCGGAGGTACTCGTAGCATCACACTTCTTATCGAAGCCTTAGATTGCGTCATGCGACAGGAGTCATCGCGAACTCTAATGAGAAGTATCCCAATAAATCGCGAAATGCTGAACGATGTAACGCAAGTTCGTTCTCGATGACTACTACTCGAGTGACTCACATATTCGTACGAACTCCTGCACCTGACGTTTTCTAGAAAGCCGTGACGTGACACTAATTCTCATCGCCGTCGTGGCTGGTCTCATCGCAGGTATTTCGCCGTGCGTGCTGCCGGTCCTGCCCGTGGTTTTCGTCGCGGGCGCAACGACGGAGTCACGGTCATCGTGGCGTCGAGCTTTTTCAATTGTGCTTGGACTGATCGTGAGCTTTTCGATTCTGATCCTGGCCGGCGCCGAATTAGTTGCGCTCTTTCACCTGCCCCAAGAGTTCTTGAACGACTTAGGAATCGCTCTCTTGATGGTCGTCGGGATCGGACTCTTGATCCCGCAATTAGGGATGCTGCTCGAGCGCCCTTTCGCCCGATTTGTCACCCGCCAACCCGCGCTGTCGCGCGGCGGCTTCGTTATAGGCCTCGCCCTCGGGCTCGTGTTCGTCCCATGCGCCGGTCCCGTGCTCTCGACCATCATTGTCCTGGGCGCGAAGGAGCAGGTGAGCTTCATGACCGTGCTCGTCACCCTGGCGTTCTGCATTGGCGCGGCCGTTCCTCTCCTCATCATCGCCCTTGCAGGAAGTGCTCTCGTGACGCGCGCACGATCACTGCGGCAAAAGGGCCCGATGCTGCGCATGATCGGTGGCGGCGTCCTTATCGCGATTGCCATCGCGCTGTGCACCAGCGTTTTCAACTCTTTAGCCAACGTTCCCGGTTACACCAATGCTCTCCAGCAGCACGTCGAAGGCTCGTCGTCGGTAGAGAAGCAGCTCAATGCACTCAAAGGAAACGCTCACAGCACGGACGGCTCGCTCGCGTCGTGCCTGGCCGGAGATCCCAATTTGCAGTCGTGCGGCAACGCTCCCAACTTCACTGACATCACCGCGTGGCTCAACACACCCGGAGGAAAGCCACTTTCGATCAAGCAGCTGCGAGGCAAGGTTGTTCTCGTCGACTTTTGGACGTACTCGTGCATCAACTGCCAACGCACCCTCCCCCACGTGGAAGCGTGGTACAACCGCTACAAGGCTGACGGACTGGTGGTGGTCGGCGTGCACACGCCGGAGTTTGGCTTTGAACACGTGGTGAGCAACGTACGGGCGGAGTCCAAGTCACTCGGCGTTGACTATCCCGTGGCGATTGACGACAACTACGGGACCTGGGACGCCTACAACAACGAATATTGGCCGGCGGACTATCTGATCGACGCGAACGGTGTCGTGCGTCACGATGAGTTCGGCGAAGGTGATTACGGTCTCACCGAAAACCTGATCCGCAAACTCCTGGTGGACGCGCACCCAGGCCTCAAGCTCCCGCCGCGGACAAATCTGCCGAATCTGACGCCGACGCAACCAACGAACCCCGAGTCCTACGTGGGCTACGAACGTATTCAGTATCTCCAAAACTCTGGCGTACCTCCGGAAAACCAGGCGGTCACCTACGAATTCCCAAAGTCGTTAGCGTCGGACTACTTCGCGTTCTCAGGTGTATGGACCGACCACTCGCAGGAAGCGACGGCGGGTGAAAAGGCAAAACTTGAATTGAGTTATGAAGCGCAGGACGTGTATTTAGTCATGGGAGGTTCAGGTACGGTCACGATCTCTAACGGCAGCGGCACCGCACCAGAGACAATTCATGTCGAGGGTGTGCCGCGCCTCTATACGCTCTTTCACGCGAAGACCACGTCTGTCGGCGCGTTGGTGATGAAAGTGTCAAAGGGAGTGCAGGCGTACGACTTCACGTTCGGATAAATCAGGTCGTTTCCATACCGAAGCGCGCCATTAGCGCGCGCTCCTCGTCAGTAGTTGGCGGCTCGTCTCTATTCCACAAGTCGTGCAACCCCGCGAAGTAGGCGTCCATGGCGGGAGCGTGAATGACCAAGAGGCGCGCCACTTCATCTGCGCCATTTCCGAACGTGTGCGCCGTGCCGCGCGGAACGAGGAGAAACTCCTCGGGTTGGAGAGACAACTCTTCGTCCTCGACGATCACAGACACCAGTCCGTCGAGTACGAAATACGCTTCCGAACAGTTCGTGTGGCGGTGCGCCGGCGGGCGTCGCCCGCCTGGCGGGAGGGTGCGCTCCATCAGTGAGAGGTCGCCGTTGTCCAGTTCCGCCACGGCTTTGAAGAACATCTCGCTGCCCCGAGCCGAGTACCGTTTTACGCCTTCGCCTCGACCAAACACTCGCGTGACCATTGATCGACCTCCGTCTGTTCGATGTCTAGTTTGGGGTTGCTGCCGAGGCGCCCTTCACCAGGGGGCGACGGGCGCGCCTCCCATACCAGCACACCGAATGGGCGCGAATTCCGCCCTCGAAGTTCGGGGCCGTTCCACTCGTCGGTAACGTGAAAGACCCATGGCCATCCTGATCGATCTCGAAAAAGTGACGCTGCACGGCTCCGATCGAACGATTTTCGAGGATCTAACGATGACAATCTCTTCGGGCGAGAGGATCGGCGTCGTCGGCATCAACGGCGTCGGCAAAACCACGCTGTTGAACATCGTGGCGGGAGTCGTGACCCCGGACTCGGGTCATATTCGCCGCGGTCGCGATCTCCGCGTCGAGTTTCTTCCTCAGATCCCCACGCTGCCGGTGGGCACCGTCCGCGAGACTCTAGGAGACGGCTGGCAGGTCGACGCAGTCCTAGACCGACTGGCCATGCTCAGCGAAGTCGACACCCAAACGAGCGCACTGTCCGGTGGACAACTGAAGCGCGTCGCTCTGGCACGGGTCTTCGCGGAACCAAGTGATGTGCTGATTCTGGACGAGCCCACCAACCATTTGGACCTGCACGCCATCGAGTGGCTTGAACAGCAGATCATGAACTATCCCGGAGCCATTGTGCTCGTCAGCCACGACCGTTTTCTGCTGGACCGCGTCACCAACCGCATGATCGAAATCGACCGAGGCAAGACGTACGTGCACGCGGGCGGCTATTCGCAGCTCTTGGAAGCCCAGTCAGATCGCGAAGCGCAGGCCGCCACGGCCGAGCAGGTGCGAAAAAACTTGGCGCGTCACGAACTCGCGTGGCTGCGCCGCGGCGCGAAAGCCCGATCCACCAAACCCCAAGCGCGCATCGACGCGGCGAAGCGCCTTCTCGCTCAGCGGCCCGAAGCGGCGGCGAGAAGTGGCACCCTCGAGTTCGGCATCGACGCGCCGCGACTGGGCAACACTGTCATACGCGCGCACCACGTGGGCTTTTCGTACGAACCAGAGAGGGTCATTCTTCGCGACGTTGACATCGACCTCGGGCCGGGCGACCGCGTGGGGGTGGTGGGTACGAACGGTTCGGGAAAATCAACGTTCGTCAAACTGCTCGCTGGTCGCCTCGAACCCACGACCGGGACCATGAAAACGGGACCCACCGTCGTCTCGTCGTACCTCGACCAAGGTGGCGGGGATTTCGATCTCGACGCGACTGTTCAAGAGCTGGTGGCCGGGCCGCAGGGAATCCCTGGTTCGCCCGAGGACGTGGCACTCATGAAACGTTTCTGGTTCACCGGATCACTACCGGTCACCAAAGCCAGAGAACTCTCGGGTGGCGAACGGCGGCGTCTGCAGTTACTGCTCGCCCTAGCGGCGCGGCCCAACGTTCTTTTCTTGGACGAACCGACCAACGATCTCGACCTGGAGACCATTCGCTTGCTCGAGGAGTTCCTCAGTCAATGGTCGGGCACGCTGGTCGTCGTTTCACACGACCGCACGTTTCTCAGCCGCACCACGGACCGATTACTCGAAGTGCACGACGACGGCCTGATCGCCGACGTGCCGGGCGGCATTGATGCCTGGATCGCGCGAGCAATGAGTGGCGCATCCTCACCGGCCACAACAAACGACGGCGCCTCGGACACGGTGTCGCGAGGTCGCCAACTTCGTGACGCGGAAAAGGACGTCTCGCGACTCGAGAGACGAAAAGTCACGCTGACCAAGAAGCTCCTCGAAACAACCGATCACGCGCAACAGACCAAGCTGGGAGTTGAGTTAGCCGACGTGCAGAAGGCGCTTCACACCGCAGAAGAAACCTGGCTCAACTTGCTCGGCTGAGGTGTCCCGTGGTTACCACACCATTGGGATCAGCCGATAGGTAGTGCGTCGCGTGAACGCCGCGAACGACGCCGGGAGCGCATGGCTCAAGAGACGTTCCTCCACCCGAATTCGGTAGATCTGCAGTCCAATCACGACGACCATTCCAATAAGTGAGGTGAGTGCCGCATCTCCTAATAGCGCGCCGACGATCATCAGCGACTCCGCGAGGTAAATGGGGTGGCGCACAACTCGGTAGACGCCTCCCGTCACGAGGGAACGGACTTCGGGCGCAACGGAGAAATTTCGCCCGAGGTTCGCAATGGCGTACGCCGCGACGGCCGCGCCGATCACGGTGATCGCGATTCCACACTCAGTGACGAGGGCCGACGCGTGCCACAAGATTGGTCCCACGGGAGCCAGATTCACCGCAACCATCAAGAAGCTCGCAAGAAGCGAAAGGGCGATGACGCCACGTCGATCATCACTGGCATGGGGACGGCGGTTCGCCAACAGCGCGATCGCTGCACCGAAGACGAATGCCCCATACAAGACACTGCGCGTCAGTAGAGCGAGTGACATGAGGCTGGGGTCCGCGACGAGCGTCGCCCAGCTCCCCAAAATCCAGACGAACTGAGAAACTCCGAGCAGGCCGAGGACCATCGCGGGCGCCACTGAGACGATGAAGTGACGCGCCACTCGATCGGCAACTGTTGCATCGCCCGTGCCACGGGAGGTTGTCGGATTAGCGAGATCAGCCGGCTGCACCCGTCCCGCCCGTACCGAATCGACCCGCGAAGCCCGCGCCTCCGACGCCTGTGGTCGGGACGCCCTTCGCGGTCGCCGATATCGACGCTGCCGCGACCGTTCCGTTCTTGGCGGTCGTTCCTTGGATGGTGACCGTGTCACCGGGTCTGAGACCAGCGGCCGTCGATTTAGCATTGCGATCGACGGTCGTCGTAGAGCTGACCGTCACCTTGACGAGTGCGCCACTTGCGTTGGTGACGTAGACGGTGTTCCCAATGATGTCGGTCACTGTGCCCGACGTCACGTCCGACGGCGTCGTTGCCGCGGCGCCCGTTCCTCCGGCGCTCGCTGCCGCGCCGAACCCGGCGAAGGCAGCTCCACCCGGTCTCGCGGTCGCGGATGCAGTCGAACCTTGCTGGCGTTGAAGATACGATCCGACCGCGACGCCACCCACGATCAGAAGCAGCGCAACGAGAACCGCGATGGGCCACGACGCTCGAAAGCCCTTCTTCGTAGCCTGCTCCGGCCACTCTTCGCGCTCGCTGCCGAAAAGGACGTCAAAGGCTTCGCTGTTGGACCTCACGGCATCGTCACCGCTGATCGGCGAATTGGTCGCCGGATATCTATTCTTTGCCTCAATCCCGTCAGGGGTGTCCGTCGTTCCTTGGGTCATGTCAGACCGCCTTTCGTTCTCACTCGTATCGCAGGGCGTCGACGGGGCGCAGAGACGCGGCCCGATACGCCGGGTAGAAACCCGCAACGATGCCCACGCTCAGTGCGACAACCAAGGCGAGCGGTATTGAATACGACGCCAGTACAGGTTTGACACCCGCGATGGTAAAGCGCGATATCACGATGCCGGTCACGACACCGAGGATGCCGCCCAAGAATGAGATCACTGTCGATTCAGTTAGAAACTGACTCAGCACGACGGACTTCGGTGCCCCGATCGCTTTCCGGATGCCAATCTCTCGCGTTCGCTCCGTGACGGTAACCAGCATGATGTTCATCACGCCGATGGCGCCTACGAGGAGTGACACCGCCGCGACCCAGCCGAGCAGAGCGGTAAAGGTATTGGCGCTCGACGTGGCCGTCGACACCAGGCTCGCTTGGTTCAGAACCTCGAACGGCAGAGCCGCCACCGTCGTGTCGTTCTGAGCGGCGAGAACATTTTCGACTTCGCTTTGTGCCAGCGACAACGTGGCCGTGGATTTCCCTTGCACCAACAACTCCGAGAACGAGGGCGATTCGCCGGTCAACTGGTCCTGCACCGCCGTATAGGGGGCAATGACTACCGCGTCAGCGTTGGTGAGTCCGGTCGAACCTTTCGACGCCAACAGACCAATGATCGTGAACTGCGCTGAGCCAAGCGTTACCTGCTGGCCGATGGGGTCCGAACCCACTGGGAAGAGTCCACTCGCCACCGACGCACCGATGTCGATGACTTCGGCGTGGGTCTCTACGTCGTCTTGCGTAATTGCCGAACCGGATTGCACGGTGTAGTTCGATGCGGGGAGATACGAAGGAGTCGAGCCGATCACCGTGGCCGAGTACGTCGCCCCTTTATACGTGGCGGTCTCGCTCGCCGAAATCACCGGCGATACCGACGCCACGTCGGGCGCGTTGTTCGAGTTCGAGAGAAGGTTTACTGACTGCGTATTGAGTTGCGTCGTTCGAATCTGAGTCCCCGAGGTTGACGCACCGCCGGTGTCAAAGACCGTGAGCGTATTTGATCCGAGGCTCGTGATCGAATTCTCAATTGCCTGCGAACTACCGGTGCCGATCGCGAGCAACACAATGACCGACGCGACGCCGATCATCACCCCGAGCATCGTGAGAGCAGTTCGAAGCCAGTTCGAACTGATGCCGCGAATCGCCATCATCATGTTTCCCAGCACGTTTGACATCAGTCGCGGGATCCTGTTCTGCCGTTCGAGGTCCCGTCGGACTTGGTGGCGACCTGCCGGCGATCGGCGATGATGGAGCCGTCGCGTAACTCAACAACGCGAGACGCGTACGCCGCGATGTCCTTTTCGTGCGTGATCATCACGATGGTTCGACCGTGAGCGTGAAGCTCCGTAAAGAGATCCATCAGATCGGTCGACGCCTTGGAGTCGAGAGCTCCCGTTGGCTCGTCGGCCAAGATGATTGCCGGGTTCGTCGATATCGCGCGAGCCACCGAGACGCGCTGCTGCTGGCCGCCCGAGAGTTCATTCGGTTGGTGTTCAAGACGATCACCTAGACCCACCAGGCGAAGAGCCATGATGGCTCGTTCGCGCCGCTCCTTCGGTTTGACGCCGGCATAGGCCATCGGAAGTTCCACGTTCTTCAGCGCCGACATCCGAGGAATGAGATTGAAGCCCTGAAAGACGAAGCCAATCTTCGTATTGCGAATGCGCGAGAGGTGCCGATCGTCGAGTTGGCGAATGTTGACACCGTCGAGCGAGTAGTGACCGCTGGTTGGAAAGTCGAGGCAGCCAATGATGTTCATCAGCGTCGACTTACCCGAACCCGAAGCTCCCATGATGGCAATGAACTCGCCTCGTGGCACCGAAAGCGAAATGCTCTTCGATGCAAAGACCTCGGTGTCGCCCATTCGGTAGCTCTTGACAATGTTCGAGAGCGCGATGATCGGGGCTTCGGCTGCGGGGCTAACCGAGGACGTAGTGACCTCATCTTCTACGATCACGGCGCGCCTCCGCCGAAGTGACCGCCTCCGCCGAAGCCACCCGCGGCCGGAGTGGCGGCGGTTGTCGCCGCGCTGACGGTCGCCTGTGGTTCAACGATGGTCTCGCCTTCGGTGACGCCACTTGTGATCTCGGTGTAGGAACTGCCCACCAGACCCAATGTCACTGGCGTCGTCGTGGTGACGCCCTTTGATGTTTGCACCTGCACCGTGGAGGTCGTTCCCGTCGTGGTGATCGCCGCGCTCGGTAGCAACAAGACATTCGATGCGGTCTGAACAACCACGGACACTTCGGTGGTCATGCCTTCTCGAATCGAGGACGGCGGTGAAATCAAGGAGATGGTCACGGGATAGGTCACGACGTTGTCGGCGACAGTTGAAACGGGTGCGACTGCGGTCACAACACCCTTGATCTCGTCATTGGGAAGCGCCGGGAGAGTAATCGTGGCCGTCTGGTGCACCTGAATCTTGATGGCGTCGGCTTCGGCAAAGCTGGCGACAACCTCGAACTGCTGAAGGCCCTGGATTGACACGAGAGCCGAGCCCGACGAACTTGTGGATCCCGTCGAAGACGTCGAGGATGAGGTGGAGGAGCTCGAACTACTCGCCGTCGATGAACCGCCGCCGCTGACGGTTTGGCCGACGGAGCCGTTAACAGAGGTAATCGTTCCGGAGATGAGAGCCACCAACTGTGTCTCCTGGAGATTCTTCTCCGCCGTCTCGACCGACAACTCGTTCTGAGTGATCGATGCTGCATCCTGGACGAGGCCGACCTTGCCTTGGGCAATCGACGCCTCGTCTTGAGTGATGGCCGACTTGTCGGAGTCAATCGTGGTGGACGATGGTTTCGCGTTCTGCTGAGCGATCTGGACGGCCAGATTTTGCTCGGTGATCGCCGAAGTATCACTCGTGATCTGATTGTTGTCCGTCGTCACCACATTTTCATCGGTGGTGATCGTTTGGCTTTCGGCCGCGCACGACGCTTCGGGGGTGGTCAGTGTTACTCCCACACCGTCCGACGTGCCATTGGTGTTGGTCGCGACGACGTTGAAAAGGTAGGTGGTGGAGGGAGAAAGTCCCGTGATCTGGGCCGAGACCTGCGTCGCGGTCGAGCCACTCGGAAGTGACAGGGTGCTCGTTACGTCGCCGTACGAAGCGGTCGTCCCGTACGTGAAGTAGTACGTGGTGGCCGCTCCATTGGCGTTGATCGTCGCGTTGAGCGTGGCTTCAGTTGTGCTGAGGGACGTTGCCCCATTGTTATTGACCGACGGAGCGCCTCCCGGGTTCGCGGTGACGGTGCCCGACGAGGATCCGGACGACCCGGAACTCGTTGGAGGGGCCGGACAGCCCAGCGACACGTCGGCGTCGTAGCTCGACTGCGCCGTCGCCAAGTTCGCTTCATCGGTGCTCAATTGCGTCTGCGCCGAGGCAAGTTGATTCTTATCGTTCGTGAGCTGCTGCTCCGCGGAGTCGAGAGACGACTGTGCTTGATCCTTTTGCACGGTCGTGCCGCCAGCCTCGTCGGTGGAGAGTGTTGACTTCGCAGTATTGAGAGTGCGCTGCGCCGTGGTGGCGGATGTCTCAGCGTTGGTCAGGTTCATCTTCGACACCGTCAACGACGATTCGGCCGACTGCACGGCGGCCTCTTGTGTCGTTGACTGGATCGTGGCCAACACTTCTCCGGCGGTGACCTTCTGGCCCACCGTGGCATTGAGTGTCGCGAGCGTTCCGCCCGTCACGAAGTTCTCCGAGGCCGAGGAGACCGAGGAGAGATTCCCAGAGGCGGAGACAGTGGACTGCACTGTGCCCCTCGTGACTTGAACCGTGCGAGTCACGTCCGAAGCCGCTGTCGAGGGCGACTTATAGATCGTATAGAAAGCGAACGCCGCGACGATGGCGACAACCAGCCCGATCGAGAGCACGCTGACGCTCTTGCGCGAAAGTCGTTCGAAAATCTTCTTTTTCATATCAATATCTCCACGAGTTCTTATTGAAGGGCGCTTAAGGGATGGACCGGGAAATCAACCGGTGGTGGTCGTAGTGGACGTAGAGGGCAAGAGTGCCTTGCAGGCCGCGTACGCCGGCGCGTACTTCGGATTCGAACTGATCGAGGTAGTGGGCGTCGTCGAGGAAGACTTGGCGACGGTTACTCCGTGCAGAGTCATGCAGTTACGAAATGCCGCCAGCGCGGTGGAACTGGCGCCGGTCTTTCCACCGAAACCTCCTCCACCGCCAAATCCGCCCGAGCCTGCGGGCCGAAGACTCGCGCAGGCTTTGAACGCGGCGCTGTCCTTCGAGTTGCCTCCTCCGAATCCACCAGCGGGGGGCGTACCCCCTCCTCCGAATCCGCCAGCGGGGGGCGTTCCCCCATTCCCGCCGGGGCGCGTTCCAGTCGGGGCTGTCACTCCGTGGGACTTGAGACAGCTAACAAACGCGGAGTCTGAGGCCGTCGACTTTGTAGTCGTCGTTGTCGTCGACTTCGACGATGACGTTGAGGAAGTAGAAGCACTTCCGCACGCCGCGAGCAGTACACCCGCCAACGCGACGCCGACTATCGCCACGGAGATAGAGCGGAACTTCGAATGTTTGAAGCTAGAGTCTTCGGTTTTTCCCATGGCGCCCAGTATGAAGAGGAAGTCTGGGTGATCTCTTATGACCACGTAATACTTTCCTGGACGTCTCCTGAGTCCCCATACGCTGAAACGGTGAGCATTCAGATTCTCTCGGTTGAAGACGACGACAACGTCGCGTACGTCATTGCCACCGCGCTCGAACTAGACGGTTTCGAAGTGACACGCGCGAGCGGTGGCGCGGAAGGACTTCGCTCGGCTCTCGCCGAGCCTCGCCCGGACCTCATCATCCTGGACGTCATGCTTCCGGATCTCTCCGGCTTTGAAGTCTGTCAACGCCTTCGTGAAGCGGGAGTTGCCATACCGACCATATTTCTAACGGCGGCCGACTCCGTAGGTGACAAGGTCCGCGGTCTCACCATCGGGGCTGACGACTATCTCACCAAACCCTTCAGCGTTGAAGAGCTCGCGGCACGCGTGCGATCGCTCTTGCGCCGAAGCGGCAAATCACAGACCGAAACCCCTACGCGCCACGGCGACCTCGTCATCGACGACGTCGCCCATACCGTCGAGAAAGGTGGCGTTCCCGTCGACCTTTCGCCCACCGAGTATCGACTGTTGGTGTTCTTGGCGAAGAACCCGGGAATGGTTCTCACGCGGTGGCAGATACTCGACCACGTCTGGGATTACAGCTTTGACGGCGATCCCGCAATCGTCGAGTCATTCATCTCACAGTTGCGAAAGAAGATCGACACCTCGCCGCCCACAGTGATTCGCACCGTGCGAAGTGTGGGATATCGATTCGAGCGACAGAGCCAGCCGTGAGCCTGCGCCTGCGCATCTCGATAGCTGCGGCCCTGTTGCTGGTCGTCCTGTCACTGCTCGGCGTGTTGCTCATCTCCTTTGTTGGCAACGCCGAAGTGCGCCAAGTCGATCAGCAACTCGAAGACACGTTCCCCGTCGCTCGAACCATCGAAGGAGCAACATCGATTCCCAGTTCGTCGAGTACGTCACCACCTCGAAGCGTCACCGCGAATCACCTGAGTGCTTTCTACATGGCCGTGATTACTGACGGACACCGGACAGTTATCTCAACGCAACTCGATACGGCGAAAGAGTCGCCCAAGTCTCCCCATGTGCTCTCGACATCAAAACGTGATATCTCTATCGTGACCGTCGGATCGAGAACGGGGTCCTTGTCGTGGCGAGCAATTCTCGTTCCACGACCGAACTCCAACTCCGACCTACTCGTGGCCGTCTCGCTCTCGCAGGTCAATTCGACAATGCGCTTTCTTCGCGACGCTCTCCTCCTGGCGGGGATCATCATGCTCGCAGTCGTCGTGGCCACGGGCTACTGGATCGCGCGACTGGGTCTTCGTCCGATCGCCGAAGTCACCGAGGTCGCCGACGCCATCGCCGCGGGCGACCGGACGCGACGAGTCGCAAAGTCGAAACACGGTACCGAAGCGAGCAGACTCGCCGACGCGTTCAACCTCATGCTCGACGAACAGCTCGCTATTGAAGCGCGACTGCGCCAGTTCGTTGCGGACGCCTCGCACGAACTGCGCACGCCGGTGTCGGTGATCATGGGCATCACGGATCTTTGGCGCCAGGGCAAGTTGAGGGTCGGCGAAGAGAGCGACGAAGCGATCCATCGCATTGGCGTCGCCGGCGGCCAAATGGGAACCCTTGTCGAAGAGCTCCTTGTGCTCGCCCGTCTGGACGAAGGCCAACCGCTCGATCACACCCCCGTAGACCTCTCCGAAATCGTCGTTGACGTCGTCGCCGACGCGTCCACGACCGACCCGCTGCGTCGCGTCAGGGTACACGTTCCCGGACCCGTCGTCATAGGCGGCGACAACATGGGACTTCGCCGCGTGGTAGCCAATCTGGTGACGAACGCCATCCGCCACACTCCCGCCGACGCGGAGATAGACGTTCGCGTCACGGTCGAAGGTGAGATCGCGCGGCTGGAAGTGCGAGACACCGGTCCCGGCATGACGAGCGACGAGCAGCACCACGCCTTCGACCGTTTCTGGCAAGCCGACTCCAGTCGATCCCGCTCCGGCGCAGGTCTGGGACTGCCCATCGTGCGCGGGATCGTGACTGCTCACCACGGTCGCGTCACCCTCGAATCAGACTCGACCTCTGGGACTCGTTTTACGGTGACACTGCCACTACGAGCCACAGCCCTCGATGAACCCGTCGCCGTCGAGTCCGACGAGTTGGCTGAATGACGTTCCGTACATCTCGGTCGACCTAGTCGAACACTCCAAGAAAAGTTTCAACGACATCTCGGTACTTGTCTGGTTCTTCGATGAAGGGCATGTGACTTGACTCTTCGAAGATCTCCCAACGCACGTCGGGGATCTGGTCGAAGTACGGCTGAACAGTTGCCGGCGTGGCTTCGTCGTGACGTCCGGAGATCAGCAGCGTCGGCGCCGTGATGGAGCTCACTCGATCGACCACGCTCCAGTCGCGTAGGGTCCCAACGCAGAAAAACTCGTTCGGACCGTTCATCGTGTTGTAGACCGTCGGATCGCGCGACAGAAACTCGAACGTCCGAACGAGCTCGGGAGGGTTCGGAAGCACCCGACAGACATGCTCGTCGTAGTACGACTGGGTGGCGGCCAAGTATTCGGGATCGTTGAGCGCGTCGTTCGCCTCTCCCCGATCGAGCGCCGCTTCGATGTCGGGGGGCAGTTGAGAACGCAATATCTTGGCTTCGCTCGACCACAGCGCCATCGAAGCGGGCGAGTTGCTGATCACGAGAGCTTGCAGCCCCTTTGGGGTTCGAATGGCGTGTTCCGCGCCGAGCATTCCTCCCCACGACTGACCGAGCAAGTAATAACGATCCTTTATTCCGAGAACCTCAAGAAGATTGTCGAGCTCGTCGAGAAAGAGCTGGACGGTCCAGAAGTCCGCGCCCTTTTCGGGCAACAGTGTTGAGCGCCCGCCGCCAACTTGGTCGTAGTGCACGACCGCTCTGCCCGAGTTGGCAATCTCCTTCAAGCCGTCGAGGTAGTCGTGGGAACACCCCGGACCACCGTGGACGACCACGAGCGGCGCCATCGGTGCCGACAGATCTCCGGTGACTCGATACCACGTCTCGTACGGGCCGAACGGGGCAAATCCTTCAACAATTTTCGCGTCAGTCACGCTCACGACTGTACGGCACGAGCGCAATCGCCTCCAGGTGATTCTTAGAACTGTCTTAGGAGGTTTACGACTGGCCTTGTTGATTGAACGGAATGATGATCTCCACTCTTCAGAAAGGAAGTCTGTGAACTCACTACGCCGAGGCGTACGAAATGCGTTCAGGAACTCGATGCGTTCGATCGGCGTCGTGGTCATTCTGGCCGTCGCGATCGCGCTCTCGATCTCGATGCTGATCGCGCGCGACGCAGTCACGTCCAAGATCAACAGTGTCCGTTCGTCAACGGGCAACACGATCACGGTTTCGCCAAAGGGCTTCTTCGGCTTCAGTGGCGGGGGCACCCCGCTCACGACCGCTGAAGTGAACGACTTACTTGACCTGAAGAACGTGACCTCAGTCCAAGAATCATTGAGTGAGGAACTTCAGAGCTCGCAGACGTCTCTGAAATCGCCCACACCAACCGGCTCGCTTGGAGGGCGCTTCGGTAACTTCGGCGGGTCCTCAAGTTCCGGGGGAACCGGAGGATCAACGGGCTCAGGAAGTTCAGGAACCACATTCACGATACCGGTGCGGATCATCGGGACGAACTCCCCGGGCAACGCACTCGTGGGCGGCGCGAACGGTGGAGGGACCGAAAAACTGACGTCCGGAACGTCGTTTAGTCCCACGTCCAAGGCGAACGTGGCGGTCGTCGGCGCCACGCTGGCCTCAAAAAATAAGTTGAAGGTCGGCTCGACCTTTACGGCGTACGGCAAGACCATCACCGTGGTCGGCATCTACAACTCGGGCTCCACGTTCGCTGACTCTGACGTACTTATGCCTCTCACGAGCTTGCAGACATTGGCCGCGGCAAAGGGCCAAGTCACCTCCGCGACGATCGTCGTCAACAACGTCAACAACGTCACGAGCGTGACTAAGGCCATCAATGCGAAGATCGGTTCCAAAGCTGACGTGACGTCGACCGAAGCCACGACCGAGGCCGCGTTGGCGCCCCTCAACTCAGTCAAAACGATCTCGACGTACACGCTGTTTGGAGCAGTCATCGGCGCCGCGATCATCCTGCTGCTCTCGATGTTGATGATCGTTCGCGAACGACGTCGCGAGGTTGGCGTCCTGAAGGCTCTGGGCGCACCGAATCGCTCCATCATTGGTCAGTTCATCGCTGAGTCCACGACCTTCACGATCCTCGGCGCGGTCGTCGGATTCGTCATAGGTGCGGCGCTCAGTAGCCCGATCGCCTCCGCGCTTGTCAGTTCGCAGGGTTCCACCACTCCCACGAGCGGATTCGTTCGCGGCAGAGGAGGATTTACGGGTGGCGGAAGCGGGTTCACCCCCCCATCGGGCGGCCGCTTCGGTGGAGCGGGTGGCTTTCACGCCACGAGCGTTGGCAATACGCTCACCACCTTGCACACGTCGGTCGGTTGGTCGACACTCACCTACGCCTTTGTCTTCGCCGTTGTCATCGCCGCGCTTGGTTCGACCGTCGCGGCCGCCACCATCGTTCGTATCCGTCCCGCCGAAGTTTTGAGGAGTGAGTAATGCTGAAGGTTGACAATCTCAACAAGACGTTTCACACGGCCGCCGGTGATGTGCACGCCGTACGCGACGTGACCTTCAACGCCGCCAACGGTGAGATGGTCGCCATCATCGGCGCGAGCGGCAGTGGCAAGTCCACCCTGCTCGCGCTGCTCGGGCTCCTCGACGCACCCGATAAGGGCAGCATCGACCTCGACGGCGTGGAGTTGGCGAATCTCGACTCGGGAGGGCGCACCAAGTACCGTTCGCACCAGGTGGGCTTCGTCTTCCAACAGTTCAATCTCATTCCGAACCTCAGCGCGCGCGAGAACGTGTTGTTGGCGCTCGAGTACTCGCATTGGCCCAAAGCGGATCGCGCGCGTCGGGCCGATGAGATGCTCGCTCTCGTGGGGCTCGACGGCGAGAAGGCACTGCGCCGTCCTGCGCGTCTCTCAGGAGGTGAACAGCAGCGCGTCGCCATCGCACGTGCGTTCGCGGCTCAGCCGCAGCTGATCCTCGCCGACGAACCGACGGGCAGTCTCGATAAGTCCACTGGCCAGAAGATCGTGGAACTGCTGCGCAGTGCCGCGTCCACGCAAGGTGCCACCGTCCTCGTCGTCACCCACGACGAAAAAGTGGCTAGCCAGGCGGACCGTCGACTCGAGATTGACGACGGAGTACTGGCGGAGATCGCCTAGCTCGAGCGGCCTCGTGAATCGCGTGCAGTAGCCTGGACTCCTCTATGGGGCTCTCCATTGGCATCGTTGGACTGCCGAACGTCGGAAAATCAACGCTCTTTAACGCGTTGACGAAGAACCACGTACTCGCGGCGAACTATCCCTTCGCCACCATTGAACCCAATGTCGGCATCGTCGCGGTTCCCGATGGTCGACTCACGGTCCTGGCGGAGATGTTTCACTCTGAGAAGATCATCGCCGCGACGGTAACTTTCGTCGACATCGCGGGCATTGTGCGAGGCGCGTCCACCGGTGAAGGACTCGGGAATCAGTTCCTCGCCGCGATTCGCGAATCGGACGCGATCTGTGAAGTCGTGCGCGTCTTTGAAGACGACGACGTTATTCACGTGGATGGCCGCATCGATCCAGCGAGCGACGTCGCCACCATCGAAACCGAACTGATTCTCGCCGACCTGCAGACGGTGGAAAAGGCCATCACGCGCTTAGAGCGCGATTCCAAGCGCGGCGGTGAGCCTGCGGTGAAACTCGCCGAAGTGCGAAAGGCCCAGCTGGCTCTGAACGACGGACGAGTGATCTCCCAACTCGCCGCGAAAGAACTCGACCGTTCATTGCTCTACGATCTGCATCTCTTGACGGACAAGCCCTTCATCTACGTGTTCAACGTCGACGAGGCCACGCTGTCTGACGAGGCGCGACAACAGCAGCTTCGCGACTCGGTGGCCCCGTCTCCGAGCGTGGTGCTCTGCGCCAAAGTGGAAGCGGAACTCTCCGAGCTCGACGACGACGAAGCCCTCGAGCTCTTGCAGTCCTACGGACAAAGCGAGTCGGGCTTGGCGCAACTATCGCGCGTGGGCTTCACCACTCTGGGCTTGCAAACGTTCCTGACGGCCGGGCCGAAAGAAGCGCGGGCCTGGACCATCCACCAGGGCGAAACGGCACCCGAGGCCGCTGGTGAAATCCACACGGACTTTCAAAAGCACTTCATCAAAGCCGAGGTCGTCTCCTACGACGACCTGATCAGCGCGGGTTCCATGGCGGCGGTGAAGGCGGCCGGCAAGGCGCGCGTCGAAGGCAAGGAATATGTCATGCGCGACGGCGATGTTGTCGAGTTCCGAGTCGGTGTCTAGAGCTATCATTTTGTTAGGCGACTGCGGCAGAGGTCGGCGCCTGGAAAACTCAAACTCTTAGGAGAACTATGACCTCTGACCCTTTTACGTACAAAGTTGCCGACCTCTCTCTTGCCGACTTCGGTCGCGCCGAGATCACGTTGGCCGAACACGAGATGCCCGGCCTCATGGCCATGCGCGCTGAATTCGGCGAGTCCAAGCCCTTGAAAGGTTCGCGCATTGCGGGCTCTTTGCACATGACCATCCAGACCGCCGTCTTGATCGAGACTCTCGTCGCTCTCGGTGCGGACGTGCGTTGGGTGAGTTGCAACATCTTTTCGACCCAGGACCACGCGGCGGCGGCCATTGTCGTGGGGCCCGAAGGAACCGTCGAGAACCCGAAGGGCGTACCGGTCTTCGCGTGGAAAGGCGAAAGCCTCGAAGAGTATTGGTGGTGCACCGAGCAACTGCTGCGCTGGCCCGGGTTCGACGGACCCACCATGATTCTCGACGACGGCGGCGACGCGACCCTCTTCGTTCACAAGGGTCTCGAGTTCGAGCGCGCGGGATTCGTGCCGTCGCCCGAGACGGCGGACTCCGAGGAGTATCGGGTCATCTTGTCGCTGCTCTCGTCGATCATTGCGAAGGGCGAGATGGTCTTCGAGCCCATGGCGGCGAGCCTCATTGGCGTCTCGGAAGAGACCACGACCGGCGTGCACCGTCTCTATGAGATGGAGCGCGAGGGTACCCTGCTCTTTCCCGCCATCAACGTCAACGACGCCGTGACGAAGTCGAAGTTCGACAACAAGTACGGCGTACGTCACTCCCTCATCGACGGCATCAACCGAGGGACCGACATCCTTATTGGCGGCAAGGTCGCGCTGGTCTGTGGATACGGCGACGTGGGTAAGGGCTCGGCCGAGTCCTTCCGCGGGCAGGGCGCGCGCGTCATTGTGACCGAGGTCGATCCCATCTGCGCGCTCCAAGCGGCGATGGACGGCTTTCAGGTCACGACCCTCGAGGAAGCCCTGCCCATTGCCGACTTCGTCATCACCGCGACCGGCAACCGCGACATCGTGACGGTCGATCAGATGCAGCAGATGAAGGATCTGGCCGTGCTCGGCAACATTGGCCACTTCGATAACGAGATCGATATGGCAGGTCTCTCTAGTCTCAAGGGAGTCATCCGCGAGACGATCAAGCCCCAGGTCGACAAGTGGACATTCCCGAACGGTCGCTCCATCATCGTGCTTTCCGAGGGGCGCCTGCTGAATCTTGGCAACGCCACGGGTCACCCGAGCTTCGTGATGAGCAACTCCTTCACCAACCAGACCATGGCCCAGATCGAACTGTTTGTGAACAACGACACGTACGAGAAGAAGGTCTACGTCCTGCCCAAGCACCTCGATGAGAAGGTCGCCCGACTGCACCTCGACGCGCTCGGCGTGAAGCTAACGACACTCACCAAGGAGCAGGCCGACTACATCGGCGTCGCCGTCGAAGGACCCTACAAGCCCGACACCTACCGGTACTAAACGCGTCGACGACCGTCTAGCGATATCCCGCAAAGATGTCGTCGACCCGACCGGACAGGCCTTTGGGATTCGTGACACGCACGAACCACTCGGTGCCCATGGCCTTGGCGAACTCTTCGCGGCTCATCTTCATCCAGAAGGACTCTCCCACTTGGGAGTGGTGAGCCGCGAGAGCGTCGTACTTGGCGTCCGTCGCTGATCTCACGTCAATAGCCGCACCGATCTCGTCATCAGGCGTACCCATCTCGAACTCTGGTTCGGGATCGGGATCACGAACAATACCCTTGGCCGCCTCGGCTTCACGCTCCTCGCGCTCTTCTTGCTCCCAGCGTTCACGCATGATGGCCATGATCGAATTGGGAATCGCGTTGAAGTAAAGAGTTGGCTCGTAGTCGATCAAGGAGAGCGCGGACATGGTGATGCGGTGAGCCTGGATGTGATCGGGGTGCCCGTAAAAGCCGTGTTCGTTGTACGTAACGACGACTTGGGGACGCTCTTCCATGATGACGGCGGCCAGGCGATCGGCCGCGTCGCTCACGGGAGTCGCCCAAAAGGCGTTGGGGTCGTTGTTTTGGGGCCAACCCATCATTCCCGAGTCGCGATAACCGAGGCGGACGCTGCGACTGATGCCGAGAATCTCGACCGCTTTATCGAGTTCCCCATCGCGAAGGTCCGCTACGTCGCTGGCGTCGTGGCCCTCCGCGTCAGGCTTGATGCCCCCTGGTGCGTCGCCGAACTCCCCACGCGTGCAGGTGACGAGGACCGTGCGAATTTTCTCGTCGGCGAGGACCCGAAAGAGGCCGCCGGTCGAGCTCGCTTCGTCGTCGGGGTGAGCGTGAACCGCTAAAAACGTCAGTGCCATCAGAGTCCTCCCATCAGATCAGTCTCGTCGCCGTGTGTGTCATGTCGACTCCACGCGCGTTGGTAGAACTCGGTACTAAAGAGTAATGAGAAAAGTTCCTGGTTCATCTCGACCAGATCCTCATTATCTTTCTGCGTCGGGTGGGCCGCCATGGCGTCGTGCTTCACCACCACGTAGTCGCGCGCGTCGAGGGTCGTTGCCACGACGTCGTCGTTGACGAAGACGCTCGCGTCCAGTACCCAGGCCGGCATCGAGAGACCTTGCGCCTTCGCCTGCTCGACGAGCGAGGTCATGATCCCTGCGGGAACGACCGAGTAGTAAAGGCGCTCAACGCTGGAGGAGAGTTCAATTGCGCGACGCGTCACAACGTTCGCTTGAATGTGGTCGGGGTGCCCGTAGAAGCCGTTCTCGTCGTAGGTGACGACGATACGCGCGTCCTCTTCGTCAAAGATCGAGGCGATCGTCTTCGCCACGGCGTCAACATTGGCATTCATGAAGGCGTCGGGATTCTTGTTCTGGGGCCAGCCCATCATTCCCGAGTCGTCGTAGCCAAGAGTTACCACGCGGGTAACACCGAGAATCTGCGCCGAACGCTGCAATTCACTCGCTCGCGTCGCTGTCGTCTGAGGTTCGTCGTGGCCCTCTTGGTCACCCGAGAGACCCTGCGCGTCATAGCCGAGTTGACCTCGCGTGCAGGTAATGAGCACAACCCGGTGACCAAGGGCGGCGTAGTGCGCGATTGCACCCGCGCCGAAGAAGGCTTCGTCGTCGGGGTGAGCGTGTACGCAGACCAAGGTAGCGAGAGAACTCATGACGAGAGATTACGAGGTCAGCAGTTGGACGATACGCACGATCAACAAAGCCCCGGCCGCAAAGAGATAGCAACTCTGCGAACGCATGAGGATTGTCCGTGCGCGAGATTTAGGCATGGGCGCGAGGAGTGCCAGTCGTGGCGTACGCCAGTCGCGCTTGTCGACGTTGTACTGCGCCGGGGGCTGCCACCGACGCCAGGCCATCGGCAGTCCCACCAGCAAGCCGAGCGCACCAATCGCCGCGAGGACTTCCAACAGACGAAGCACGGGAACGCTCGTAAACAGCGTGGAGATCATCAAGGTGAAGGACAAGACCACTAAGACCACCACCATGAAAACGGCCACCACGTTGAGGATTCGGCCGTTCTTCCACGGCCCCATCAACTCGCGGTCGTTGGCCAGCATCAATACGATGATCGTGGTGCTGGGCAACATCAGTCCACACAATGCCTGGACCGCGAGGGTAATCACGCCGAGAGGCGCGCCGGGGATCACGGCCACGGTTCCAGCGAGTATCAACAACACGCCAAAGCCGCCGTAGAAGGCCCTCGCTTCGGAGAGTCGGGCGTTGAGTCCCTGGTGGCTGGACGAAAGGTCGCCAATCGCGTAGGAACTGGCGAGGGTGACGACGGCCGCGCCAATCACCGAGGCATTCAGCAACAAAAGCGCGAAGAGCGCTCCGGTATCGTGACCGACGTAGCGACCAAGACCGCGCGCCACGCCCAACGCGTTCGTATACGAATCAGTGGTGCCATGACCGGCGAGGCCGACCGCGCACGCCGCCACGAGCGCCGAGGCCACGATGACGACAATGAACGACCCCACAATGGTGTCGACTCGTTCGTAGTTCAGCCAGCGTGGCGTGATGCGCTTGTCGACGATGTTGGACTCTTGGAAAAACAACTGCCAGGGTGCGACCGTCGTGCCGATGATGGAGATAATGAGCAGCACCGCACTCGAGCTGGCGCCGCCTCGAATTTTCGGAACAAACGCGTGCGTCGCCACTGCGGAAAACGATGGGTGCGTCAACACCACCAAGGGAATAATGATGAAGTTGATCGCGATGAAGAGCATCATGAATCGCTCCCAGCGGCGAAACGATCCCGACGCCGTAACCGAGAAGAGCAACACCACCGCGACGGGCACCGAAAGGTACGGACTGACGCCGAAGTAGTCCATGGCCAGTGAGATACCAATGAACTCGGTCACGATGATGAGGAAGTTCAAGAAAAGAATTGAAAAAATCGAGAGGTTTCCCCAGTAGCGACCGAATCGCTCACGAATGAGTCGGCCGTGACCCACGCCCGTCACCGCGCCGAGGCGCGCCACCATCTCTTGAATGATGATGAGCACGGGAATAAGCAGTGGCAAGGTCCAGAGCAACGTGTAGCCGAAGTTCTGGCCCGCCTGGGCGTAGGTGGAGACGCCGCCGGCATCGTTATCGCCCACCATGACGATGAGACCGGGACCAATGATGGCGAGCAGCGTCAGAAAGCGAGCACGATAGCTACGACGACGTTCGTCGTCGTGCGCGCCAATGGAGCCAAACGCTCCGGCAATCTGTGTCTCTTTCGACTTCTCGCGCTGCACGTGCCATCTCCTTTCGTCTCGTGTGGTCGTTGGGCGAAACAACCACGCGGAAACGAAAGGGGCTAGAGCTCCTGCTTCACTACGGGTTGTGTCGGTACGTCGAAGGCCTCTCGGCCGGTACTAGGGGGTTTCAGAGAGACCCCCTTAGAACGAGACGACGCAGAGCGGACATCTATTCTTCCGCCGCACTCATGCCGAACTCGGCGCGCCAACCCTGAGGCAAGAGCTCTTCGAGTAAGTCGTCTACCGTCACGACACCAATCATCTTGTTGTGCTCATCGTCGAGCACCGGCAAGACGGTCAAGTTGAAATCGCTCATTTTCCTCGACACGCGCAGCACGTCCCAGTGCGGGTGCACGTGGGCCAGTTGCGTACGCGCTATCGACAGGGCCAGTTCCTCGGGGCGAGCCCGCACGAGCGGCGCAATTGACGCGGCGCCGAGAGGCTGGCCGGCGTCGTTCACAATGAAGACCGCCTGCAGCGACTCGGCCGGGACGCTCGTGGTGCGAATCGCGTTCAGCGCGTCGGCGACCGTGGCCGATGGCCCCACCGACACGTAGTCGGGATTCATCAGCCCTCCGGCGGTGTCGGCGTTGTAGGAAAGAAGCTGGCGCACCTTGGCTTGCTGCTCACTGGGGAGCAGATCGAGAATCGGCAAGCGACGCTCTTGGTCGATCTCGGTGATCAAGTCCGCTGCGTTATCGGGCTCCATGCGTGAGAGCAGTCGCGCGGACTCCTCATCCGAGCGTGACTCCAGAAACTCAAGCTGGTGGGTCGTGTCGAGTTCTTCGAAGACGTCCGCTTCGAGTTCACGGTCGAGTCCCACAGCTTCGATGATCTCTTCACCTTCCTCGTGACTGGCCTGTTCCACCAGGTCGGCAATTTGAGCAGGGTGGAGCTTCGCGAGCTTGCGGTAAGGGATGCGTAGTCGTGCGGTGGGTACGTGCGAGACGAAGGGTTCGATTGAGGCGAAGTCCACGATCGAGTCCGCTTGAACGTGCGGACCGATCTTGTGGCCGAAGACCCGACGGAGGAAGGTTCGGCGACGAGGATCGACGCCGACCACTTCCCATTTTCCATCGACCTGGGCGATCTCAATCTCATTGGCGATCATGATCCGGCCACGAACCAAGTTGATGAGGTGGCGCGCGAGCAGGTCCTCGGCGAGCAGCATCTCGCCGGGACGGCGTTCGAATCGGCGCAGGTCCACCCGGCGACCTTCGAAGGTCATGCGTCCCTGGGCCAGACCACCAATCTTCTTGATCGACATGAAGAGATCGCGCCCCTCAATGCGAATGACGGCACCCACGATCGGCGGATGTGGATCGTCACCGAGGCGCGCGACCAGGTCCTGGACGCGTCCAATCTTGTCGCCGCCCGAGTCGTAGATCGGACGACGCAAGAACGTAGAGAGGTGGAGAATTTCCGTCATGGTCAGCCTTGACCACACCAGGCTACCGCCTAGGTCAACGCACTTTCCCGGCCCCGCTCAGCGCGAAGAGGGAGTGAAGCTGGCAAGAACGCCGGCCACGAAGTCGACATCGTCATCGTCGATGCCCGCGTGCGTGACAAAGCGCACACGCTGCGGCGCGACCGTGCCACCCTCGACGCCGAGTTCCGCGAGCTCGGCCACGATTTGTCGGGCTTGGGGGTGGTTGAAGGCAACGATGTTGGTGCGACAGGTCGCCGTGTCGTAGTTCGACTCGGGAAACGCCGCGGCAAAGAGATCGGCCAATTGGCGCGCGTGAACGTGATCGTCCTTCAATCGTTCCACCATGGTGTCCAACGCCACGAGACCGGCCGCAGCCAAGAAACCGGCTTGGCGCATGGCGCCACCAAGACGCTTCCGTTCGATGCGGGCGCGCTCGATCAAGGCCGTCGGGCCAGCCAGCAGGGAACCGACGGGGGCGCACAGCCCCTTCGAAAGACATGACATCACCATCGTGGCCGGAGCGCTGTACTCCGCGGCGCTCGTGCCCGTCGCTACGACCGCGTTAAAGAGTCGTGCGCCATCAAGGTACAAAGGACGCTCGCCTATCGCTCGGGCGAGGGAGCGCAGGTCGTCCACTTCCCAAGGCACTCCCCCCGCGGTCATGTGCGTGTTCTCGACGCAGACCAAACTCACGTGGGGTTGATGGTCACCTTCAGAGTCGATGATCTCAAGAACGTCGGCCAGTTCGAGCGCGCCTCGCGAGTCGTCAACGGTGGCGAACTGAATCGCCGAGTTGCGCGACGCGGCGCCCATTTCGAAGCTGACGACGTGCTGAGAGCGTCCAGCGACGACCAGGTCGCCCGGTTGGGCAAGCACGCGGAGCGCAATCTGATTGGCCATGACGCCGGACGGCACGAAGACGGCCGCCTCCTTGTCGACGAGATGAGCGAAGCGCGACTCGAGCTCGTTGATCGCGGGATCCTCTCGGTATCCGTCGTCGCCGACGACGGCCGTCGCGATCGCGTCGCGCATGGCGGAAGTTGGTTGCGTCACGGTGTCACTTCGCAGATCAACGCGTCGAGTCATGATCGAAAGGCTATCGGCTCTCTAAACTGCCGCTATGAGCGACAACGTCTTCGATCGCATACCGCACCGTCCCACCGTCAACGATCAGCTCGGCATCGAGCTGGTGAGCGCGACGCCCGACGAAGTGGTGCTGCGCGTGGAAGTGGGACCGAAGGTTCATCAGCCCTACGGCATCTTGCACGGCGGCGTGTCGGCATTGATGGCGGAAGGTGCTGCGTCCATCGGTGGCGCGGTCAGCGTCGGTCCCGACGAGATTGTCGTTGGCACCGAGCTGAACTGCTCGCACCTTCGTTCCATGTCCGAAGGTTTTCTCACCGCGATCGCCACTCCCATTCGAAAAGGTCGACGCGTACACGTCTGGGGAATTGAGTTACGCGACAGTAACGACACTCTCATCTGCGTTGCGCGCTGCACGTTGCAAGTCCTCCCAGCACCGGCGGCGCTCTAAGGCGACCATCTAGACTTTGGGGCACTAACTCGCCGGCGAAGGGGCTGACATGGGCGCACGCTTTACGGGCTGGGGCATCGCTGTACCTGATCGCATCGTCACGAACGACGAGCTCTCGAAGACGTTGCCGACGTCCGACGAGTGGATTCAAGAGCGCACCGGTATTAAAGAGCGCCGTATCGGCAGCACGGTGACCGCCCTCGGTGCCATTGCCGGACGTGGCGCAATTGACGACGCCGGTCTCGACGTGAAGGACATTGACTTTCTCATCCTCGCGACCAGCGCGGCCGATCGCATCACGCCCGCAACGTCCTCGATGATCGCCCACGAGATCGGACTGAGCTGTCCCGCGATGGACGTGAACGCTGCGTGCAGCGGATTCATGTATGCGGTACGCACCGCGCAGGGCCTCTTGGAGACGGGCAACAAGCGCGTCCTCGTGGTGGGCTCGGAACACCTGTCACGTTTCGTCGACTGGAGCGACCGCAACATGGCGGTGCTGTTGGCCGACGGTGCGGGCGCCGCCGTCCTTGAGTACGACCCGACCGAGAACGACATCCTTTCGTTTTCCCTCGGCGCCGAAGGCGCCGACGCGGAGCTGCTGACCTGCGAGCACGAGGGCTACTTCCGCATGGACGGTGCCGAAGTCTTTCGCCGCGCCGTACGCGTCGTCGTCGAGTCATCCGAGAAGGCGATGGCTATGGCGGGGATCACCTCGGACGAGTTGAGCCTGGTCATCCCCCACCAGGCGAATATTCGCATCATTCAGGCCGCCTGCCAGCGCCTCAACATCGAAATGGACCGCGCGGTGATCTCTCTCGATCGCTACGGAAACACCTCCAGCGCCTCTATTCCCTTGGCTTTTGACGATGCGCGCAAGAACGACCGTATTCACAAGGGTGACTACGCCCTACTCACCGGATTTGGTGCCGGTATGACGTGGGCCTCGGCCGTCGTAAAGTGGTCCAAATGACCGGACCCTCTCTCGTGATCTTGGCCGCAGGCCGGGCTCGTCGCTACGGCGGCGTAAAGCAACTCGCCCCGGTTGGCATGCACGGAGAGGGCGTTATCGATCTCATCGCCTCGGACGCGTACAACGCCGGCTTCGAGGACATCGTCATTGTTATAAACGACGACACCGGTCCCGAAATCCAAGAGCACGTCGCCGAGTTTTGGCCCAAGAATCGAAAGGTGTCCTTCGCCGTTCAGATCGAACAACGCGGCACCGTGAGCGCAGTTCTGGCCGCCGAGTCGTCGCTTGACCTGACGAAGCCCTTTGGCGTCTCGAACGCGGACGATCTGTACGGACGCGAGTCGTTTCATCTCCTCGGCGAGCACCTGGCGACCAGCGACAACAACTGTCTCGTCGGCTTCGAGCTGGAGCGCGCGCTAGTGGGAGAATTGCCCGTTTCTCGCGGAACGTGCCGCGTCGTGAACGGACACCTCACGGAAATTGTCGAGCGGCGAAACGTCGCCGCGACCCTGGAGGGCTACGCGGCCGAGGACGGTCTCGAACCGGCGGTGTTGCATCCCCAGACGATCGTGTCAATGAACCTGTGGGGCTTTCAGCCGTCGATCATTCCTTTAATGCACGTGTCGCTCGATCAGCACGACTTTGAGAAGGAAAAAGAGATTCAACTCTCGACGTTCGTCGGCGAGATCCTGCATCACACGCCATTTCGATTTGACGTCATGCGTACGGGCTCGCGTTGCATTGGCGTAACGCACGCCGAGGATCTGCCCTTGGCGCAGATCCTTGTGCGCCAAGAGATCGAAGCGGGCGAACGACCCGAGTTCGCCTTCGTCAACTAGCGACTGCTCGTTTCGCCTCCGGCGGAACTTTGTTCGATGTCGCACATGACCAACTGTTAGTCTCAGCCTTGGATCGGGCGTTTTAGCGCTCATTCAAGAAGTGAGGTCGCGACATGGCCCAACAAGCTTCCCTTATTGACTTGGGATTCACACCCGAGCGGTACCCCACCGGGACTCACGCCTGTTTCATGTTCATCGATGAGATGGAGCGGCGAAACGTCATCCATCCCTTTGTCCGCGCGGGGCTTCACGAACAAGAAGACGTGTCATATTTCGCCGACGCCCTGGTCACGGAGCTCTTCGATCGGGCGATCGACGAGCGTAGCGCCACGGCGCTTCGTAGCGACGAACTCGCTCGACTCAATGTCACCACGGTTGAGGACGCCTATTTCCCCTCCGGAGTCTTCGTTCCCCAGGACATGATTACGCGACTACGAGGGATCTACGAGAGCAGCCAATCTCACGACGCGACGGGATGTCGCGTGACGGGTGAGATGAACTGGGCGCTGCGAGGCGTTCCCGGCGCCGAGCGGGTGGTCGAGTACGAGGCGTCGATCAACCCGCTGGTCGCCGAGTGTCCCCTCACCGTGCTCTGTCAGTACGACACGGAACTATTCGACGGCGAGATGCTGTTCGAGATTCTGTCGGTCCATCCCCTCATGGTGGTGAGGGGTCAAATCATGCGCAACCCCTACTACCAAAGCGCCGAGGAAGTCGAAGAAGGGTCGTCACACGTCCAGAGCCAAGAGGACGTGCTCGGCCGACTCTTCCTGGTGCCACTCGTCATTGAGGGACTGCCCGACGAACAGCGCATCGCCGAGTTCACCCGGGGCGCTTTTCTTCGAGTGCCCGGAATTCGCGACGTGACGATCTGTTTGATCGGTACCATCGTTCCACCCAACGACCGCTGGGAGTCGCTGCGCCAACGCTGCGTTCAAGCGGCGGAGAAGCCCAACGCCCTAGACGTCGCCGCCATTGAGGCCGAGACGGGACTATCGGTACACGTACTTCGCACGACGTCGCGCCTCTTTGGTCTCGTTTTGCTCAACGTCGATGACACCGGGCTCTTCGCTCCCTACTGCGACGTGTTGGCGAACGTCACGAACGCGATCGCCCTCACGCTCGACTCTCGCCGGAGCCAGAGCGAACTGCGCGCCTGGCCCGAGCGCGTCGCGAGTCTCGAGCGCCGTCTCTGGCGCATCGCGCGCGAGTTCGAAGGTGTCGACTTGCCCGGGGCCAACATGCCCGAGCCGTTTTCTCAGCCCGGGGTGGCCGAGTTGTCACCGCGACAGTGGGAGGTTCTCACGCGTCTTTTGCGCGGAGATCGGGTACCGCGCATCGCCGAGGAGCTCTTTCTCAGTCAGAGCACGGTGCGCAACCACTTGGCTGACATCTTTCGAAAGATGGGCGTTCACTCCCAAGAGGAGTTGCTCGATCTCTTTCGCACCCCTTCTGAGTAACCGGTCAATGCCAGTCGCGTGAAGACGGCACCGTCGCGCCCAAGGTGAGCGCCTCGACGTGTTCGGCCACCAGCGTGACAATTCCCTGACCGCGTTCGAGTGATCCGCGAATGATGAGCGCCGGGGCGAGACCGGCCACCTTCGACCAGCGAGCCCACGCCCCCTTCGTGAAGATCACGTTCACGTGGCCGGTCTCGTCTTCGAGGTTGACGAAGACGGCACCGTTCGCCGTTTCGGGGTGCTGGCGGTGCGTAACGACCCCGGCCACCAGGACCCGCGTGGCCTCGACGCTCGCCAGCGCACTCGCGCGAGTCACCCCGCGTTCGTTGAGCGACCCGCGTACGAGCCCCATGGCCGTGGCCTCGGTGGTGAGACCCAGCGACCACAGGTCATCGGCGACCCGTTCGAGGTCGCTGGTCACCGGAAGATCCGGCGCGACTTGACCCGTCACCACACCGGGCAGCCGGTCGGCCGTCGCCTGCGCCGCGGCGCCCGCCGACCAGGTGAGCGCGCGTCGAGACGCCCCGAAGCCATCGAGGGCGCCGGTGGCGGCGAGCGCTTCGAGGTGCTGTTGTTGCAGCCCGGCGCGACGCACGAGGTCGGCACTGTCGCTCCAGGGAGCACCCGCCACGATCCGCTCGGCGAGGTCCTCTCCGATCGAGCGCACGTCGCTCAGTCCGAGGCGCACGAAGGGCCCGTCGGGCGAGCCCTCGAGCGACGCGCCCGCGCGCGATGCGTTCACGTCGGGGCGCAGCACCGTCACGCCGTGGCGCTTCGCGTCGGTCACCAGGCTCTGAGTCGACCAAAAGCCCATGGGCTGCGCGTTCAGCAGCGACACGAGAAAGGCCGCCGGGTAGTTCACCTTGATCCAGGCCGAGCAGTACACCAGGTGAGCAAAGGAGACCGCGTGCGACTCGGGAAAGCCGAAGTTCGCAAACGCCGCCAACGCGTCGAAGAGTTGGTCGGCCGGGGCGCCGGTGATGCCGTTTTGCGCCATGCCGGCGTAGAAGCGACTCTTCAGCTTCATCATGCGAAGCTGCGAGCGCTTCGACGCCATGGCCTGGCGCAGTTCGTCGGACTCCGCCGGCGAGAAGCCCGCCACGGCAACGGCCATCTCCATGAGCTGCTCTTGGAAGAGGGGCACTCCGAGCGTGCGCTCGAGGATCGGCTCGAGACGCGGGTGCAGATAGGTGATCTTCTCCTCGCCGCGACGCCGGCGAATGAAGGGATTCACGGCGCGACCTTGAATAGGTCCGGGACGAATGAGGGCCACCTCGATGACGAGGTCGTAGAAGCAGCGCGGCTGGATACGCGGCAAAGTCGCCATCTGCGCGCGCGACTCCACCTGAAAGACCCCCACCGTGTCGGCCTCGCACAAGAGGTCGTAGACCGCGTCCTCTTGGGGCAACGTCGCGAGA
>FTAR01000028.1_pt1 | contig 19348 bp, 16 predicted proteins | sample 1639151 | NCBI WGS metagenome assembly FTAR01 (sample SAMEA3914812, study PRJEB12502) | metagenome | biome: forest; material: soil | place: Canada | collected 2011-07-07 | depth 0.1 m
CCGGGCTCCTCGATCGTGAGCTCACGAGACAGCAACGTGACCACATCTCGAAGCGGCTCGTCGAACAAAAACGAGAGCGTCAGCACAGGTGGCAGGGAATCGAGCAGTCCGGTACCAACGTCGCCCGAGAACTGATAGGCGCCACAGAGGAAAATTGTCGTGGCATGGTCTGCGACAGGAGCTCTCTCTGAGTGCTGGCGCCGAAAGTCATCGGGCTCCCAGCAGTCGGCACCTGGCTGGTGCGCAATGAAGTGATCCCGCCCGCCGCGCACGAGAGTGATCTCGCCGGACACGAGTTCCACGACGTCTGTCGGGTCGTCGAACCACAGCCACGCCTTGCCTCGTGTCACGGCGTGGACCGCAAGTTGGATGGAGCCGCCGAGCTTTAGACCCCACGGCGGCTCGACAGCAGTGCGGGCAAAGACCGCCGCGGTCGCGCGCGCCCGGACGAGGTGGTCGTTGAGTAGGTCCATGGAACCAGGGTATGCACAACGCTCCGATTGGCCCGAGATTTGAGCGGAACAGACAATGAATCGCGCGTTTAACACATTGATGCGATGGACCACTCGCTGGGATGCTTAACCCATGACTCTCACATCACCAACAACACTCATCCTCGGCGGCAGCGGCAGGACGGGCTCCCTCATCGCTAAAGAAATGGCCGATCGCGGAGCACGCTCCCGTACTGCGTCCCGACACGGTAGCGACGTGTTCTTCGACTGGGACGATCCAGCCACCTACGCCGATGCGCTCGAGGAGGTTGACCGCGTCTACCTCGTCGCACCGGTGATGCGTGTGAGGTACGCCGATCAGGTCGCCATGTTTCTCACACAAGCTGAGTCCGCTGGCGTACGGCACGTGACATTGCTCAGCACCTACAACGGTGATCGCGCACCAGGCGAAGTCGACGTTGCGGCCGTTGAGACACTCGTCGCGAGTCGAAAAGCATTCACGCACTCCATCCTGCGCCCCGCGTGGGTCATGCAGAACTTCACTGACAGCCATCTTCCCGTGATCAACGGAACACTCGTCGTCCCCAGTCGCGGCGGATCCGAGGCCTTCGTCGACGCCGCCGACATCGCGGCCGTCGCGGTCGAGACTCTGCACCACCCCGAGGCACATGCGGGCGCCAGCTACGTCTTGACCGGACCGAAGGCCATCACCTTCGATGACGTCGCCGCGACCATCACCGCGGTGAGCGGACGATCCGTCGCGTACCAGGACATTGACCCAGAGATCTGGATCAGCGGTGCGATCGCGGCCGGGGTGACGGCCGACTACGCACCGATGCTTCGCTGGCTCACCGGCGCGATCATTTCCGGTAACGGATCCACTCCCACCGGCGATGTCGCGGCCATCATTGGACGGCCGGCGACAAGCTTCGAAACGTTCGCACAGCGCAATGTCGCGGCCTGGACCGCTAGGGAGGACAAGTGACCAAGTACACGGACGACAACTCGAACTTTGGCGCTGCCGGCCCCTTCTTTCGAATCATCCAAAAAGGACTGGAAGGGTGGGTGGGCGGAGAGGACTACTTCGACCTTCTAGCCAACGACGTTGTCTTCGAGTACGTGATCTCTGTTCCGGGATACCCAAGGCGCGTCAAAGGGCGAAAGAAGATCATCGACCTGTACAGCGATTACGACGACTACATGACGATCCGCACCGCAGACAATCTGCGGGTGTACCGGGACCCGGAGGCGTCGACGATCGTTCTTGAGTATGAAGTTCACGGCAAAGCGGCGCAGACTGGTCGGCCGTACAACAACCGCTTCGTATCCATCGTCACCGTGAAGGACAACAAGGTGACGCACTGGCGGGACTATCTCGACCCGATCGCTGTCTTCGACGCCGCGGGCTGGCCCAGCACTTCTGCGTGAACAGTCGCGAGCGAGATTAAGAATCAAAAGCACCGCAATCCAACATCGTCCCTCCGGCCATAATCGACGATGGCGACCCCGCCCAATGCAGGAGGCCCTCCTCAGGTGTTCTGATTCAGTCCAGGCAGGTTGGAGATTACAAGCGGACCAGATTGCACTCCAGAGGCGGGTGGCACAAAGTGGTCGCTGAGGTTGCCAATACCCATGCAGCCATCGCCCGAGGGTGGACAGCTGAGCGTCAGCACGTCGGCGATCGGTGGCTGAGCCGCGGGCAGTGCGACCGACGACCAGGTGGAACCACCGTCGCTGGTCGCTTCAATCACAGGCCGGCTGTACGCACCTGCCGCGCTTTGGGCGTCATAGGTCGACGTGGCGATCCAGCAGTCGTTGGCATTAGCGCACGACACGGCCGTGGGCATGTTCTCCCACCCTGCTGGTGAAGTTGACACTTGCCAGGTCGCACCGGCGTTCGAGGTGGTGATGATTTCGTAAGGGGTCGTCGGCGAGCCGGCGGGCACCAGCATGCAGTGCACGCTGTCACCACACGAGGCGTACAGGATCGCGGCATCGAAGGAGCTAGAGGGTGCGCCGGCGAGCCAGGTGAGGCCCCAATCGTCAGAACGCAGACCGACGACATAGCCGTCTGCGGAATCTCCAAGAGCGGAGATTGCCAGGCACGATCCGTCGGTGCCGCAGTTCAACGTCCATACTCCCCCCGCTGGCGCGCTCGGCACTGACGTCGCTTGGGTCCAGGTCATTCCGGCATCGGCCGTAGAGAGGATCGTTCCCACTCGCTGCGGGGGCGAGCTCGAGCCGGTGCCGCTCGCTTGGGTCGGACTGCCACTCACACTCACGACACAGTGGGTGGCATCTCCGCAGGCGAAGCGACTCGCGGAGGGATTCGGAATTCCCGTCGGCACGGGGATCGCTGAGGCAGTCCAGTTGGCGCCACCGTCGGTGGTGAGTAGGAACTGGGCCAAGTTCCCCCCGGTGACGGGGCCGTTGGGAACTTCCACGATGGCGCAGGTATCGACCGTAGGACATGAAAAAGACAGCGCGTTCCAGCCTGTCCCGCCAGTCAACGGCGGAAGCGGTGCGGTCTGCACCCAGCTCTGCCCTCCGTCGGTGCTCTGGTACAGGTCATCCCCAGAAGCTCCAAGCGAATAGCAGACGAGGTCGGTGACGCACTGAAGTTTGATCGTGGCTCCTGGTGAGACTGACCGGAACGGAGACGATCCAGTCACGTCCACCAATTGAAAGGACAGGGCGCCAGACGCAGTGGCAGAGATGGGCGCCGGCGCGTTCGAGGAACCGACAATGAGGAGCCCGGTCACCAGAGCCACCACGGCGGCCACGGTCAGTGCGATAGGTATCAGCGAGGAGGGACGACGGACTCCATCCGGACGAATGTAACGAGTGCGAGGAAAGTGGGTCGTAATCGATGCGATACCCTCCGCTCCGGTTACTCGTCGAGCACGCCGTGAGACGCGACGACGCACGGGAGGCGCGAGGGCTACATTGTCCGTTTGAGACGCTGCGGCGAAAGACACGGCCTCGGCGGCCGACACCGGCTCGGCGACGTCGATCAATTTGCGAATATCGGTGCCTAAGTCATTCATCATGTTCTGCTCCTATTGATTTGCGTAAGCGGCGTAATCCGCGTGCGAGATGGTTTTGAACGGTGTTGGGCTTCACTCCGAGTAACTCAGCAACTTCCGTGACGCGCCAGCTATATGCGTGCACGAGCACGACGGCCAGACGTTGGTGTTCGGACAGTTTGCGCAGTGCGTCCGGAAGCTTTGGCTCGAAGTCATGTTCGGTCGTCTCGGGCAGGAGAAATACAACGCGCAACTCTCGCTTGCGAGATCGGCTTTGTCCAACTCGATAGAGGTATCCCAAGGGATTCGCCACCGCTTGGAGAGTGTCCCAGTGTTCCCAGGCGTAAGCCAGTGCCTCCGCCGTAGCGTCGCGACCGTCTTCGGTCCCGAACCGCGTTACAAGAGCTCGCCTAAGCCGTGGCTCGTAGGCCGAAACGAACTCCTCGAACTTTTCGATGCGGGCACCTGAGATCAATACTCGGTCCATCTCCCCGTCCCTCACCGCCATAATCCCCTCAATTGATTAAGCCTTCTACTTGTTAAGACCCGCGAGTGGGACGAAAGCACCACAAGGATTCAACGCCTTGACTCGATCTGGCGACCTGCAGCCCGCCCGAGAAATTTTCAACTCATTGGAACCTTTCCGGCCGCAGATGGCTTTATATAGGTGATGAGTTCACGACAGACAATAGGAACGCGCTCATGGAGTCACTAAGAGGCGCACCAGCGCGCCGCGAGTTCGAGCGCTTCGCCGCAGAAGCCATCGCGGGTTTGTTGCGCACCGGGTACTTGGTTACCTCGGACCTCGCCGAGGCCGAGGACCTCGTTCAAGAAACGCTCCTTCGCACAGCCAAGCGCTGGCCCAGCGTGAGGAAGATGGACTACCCGCTGGCGTATGCCCGGCGTATTCTCGTCAACCTCGCACTTCGAGGAGCTCACCAACGCGCCAGAACCGACGCCGAGCAGAACGTGACCGACGCAACGCCGTTGGAGACGAGAGAAGATCAGCGTGTTGAGCAAAACTTGATCGCGATCGACACTCGCTCAGAAATTCTCTGGATGCTCGCGAAGTTGCCGCGGCGCCAACGTGTTGTGGTGATCCTGCGCTACTTCGAAGACTTGTCCGAGATCGAAATCGCCGAACAACTCAAATGGCCCATCGGAACGGTGAAGAGCACCGCGTCGAGGGCACTCGAGCAACTCCGACAACTGCTCGAGGAGTCTCCCGCAAGCGACGTCGAAAACCTTCGCCGACAAATTCCCCTAAGTAAAAGGAGCATCACATGACTAGCCCACTTGAAACCGAACTGCGCTCCGCGCTCGCGCAGCGCGCGGCCGACGTGCCGCCTGACTCGATCGAGCGACTACTTGCAGTTGACTACCACCCGCGAACTCGCTCACCACGGACTCGCCTCATTCTCACTGGCGGCGGCGTAGCGGCAATCGCAACGGCCGCGGGCGTTGCCATCACTACGATCGGTCCCGGTGTGCAAAGCGCGTTCGCAAGTTGGTCGCCGACGCCGACGATTCCGGCGAGCGGCCAGGTGACGGCTGCCGAAGCTACATGCTCGACTGCGGTTGGCGTGTTGGCGCAGCACCCGCTCCCCGTCACAGAAGCCCCCGGACCGTTCGCGAGTGTTGATTGGCAGCCCACCGCACAGGATGTCCGCGGTCTATTCACGCTGGTCTCGTATCAAGGGACTGCTGGATCGACGACTGACGTGGCCGCTTGTTTGAGCGGCGGCTCGAGCTGGCCAATCGGCCCCCAGGTCCTTATGGCCGAGACAGACCCCGCGAGTTCGCTCTCTGCGTCGGATGTCGCTAACGAGGCGGCCACGTGGAACATTGCTAGCGGGGACACGGTGGCGCTCGGCCAAGTGGGCTCTGCGGTGATGGGCGTCACGCTTAGTCTCAGTGACGGTACTCAGCTTGTGACGACCGTGGGTAACGGTTACTTCACCGCGTGGTGGCCAAGCAATGCCACCATGTTGTCGGCCGACGTCACCACCGCCCAAGGCACGGTGAGTGAGGCGATACCTGCCTCGGCATCCGATGGCTTCCCGTCGGTCACAGCCGAAGGAAGTTTGGGCCCAACCGGAACAGGTACAGCACCCGGCAAATAATGCTTGACGCCCAGACGAGCGGCAATCGGATTCGGAACGCGCATTTGATGAGGGAGTGAAGCGGATTCCTCGGCGCCTATGAAAGGTGCCGGGGAATCAACGACACTCATCGAGCCGTTTCCTGATTCGTTGTAGTTCGTTCAGTGCCAAGTGCACGGACTCTATTCCCCGCAATTCCCATTCACTACTTCCATTCCGGTCACAACGAATTTCCGCGTCCCGTTGTGCGGCGCGATCAAGAGAGAAACGCCTCCGATCAATTCTTGACTGTCCTTCGGCGAATAGTGCGCGGGCCGCGAAACGACGTCACCCACGGTGATGCCACCATTGGTCTCAAGCGATGGCGTCAGCTTCGCTCCTGACGGTGGCCGCGGCGGAACAGTGGATATGTACGAGGAATGCCACCCCTTGTATTCGTAAACAAACCCCACAAAACCGACTCCGTGAACGAAGAAGATGGCTAGGTCATGCCACTGTGCGACGGTCACCGGTTGACTGCCAGCGTCCCTGGAAGCATTCGAGCTTCTCGTGCACGATAGAAGGTGCCCTCGGAGGACGTTTCAGAGTTTCGTAGCATTTCATCGAGAAGCCCATTTGTGTTCGACACAAAATGGATCGATAGTCCTGAATAGAATCCTGAGTTTCGCGCAATACTGGCAACGCAATCAACATCCTGAAACACGCTTCCTGTGGAACAAAGGGTTTTGTAAACCACATCAACGCATCGAGACCGGTTGTTGACCCCTCGTAATCAACAGGTTCCGGGTTCAAGTCCCGGCCGGCGCACCGACTGAGTCATGATGGCCACCACTGGATCCGTCCGCGTAATTGAGGGGCGGACCGTCTGATTTACCTCACTTATTACATAACTGAGGTAAAGTGCGCCAATGGGACCTCAGAAGCGCGAAGTCAAAGGCCAGCCGAACGGTGGTCAGCTCGCGGCAACAAAGAACCCAGAATCGGCACTAAATCTTGCCTTCGAATCCTCGTGGCCCGCTGTGGGAGAAGAAGAGGCGTACTGGACGCCCGACGAGACAATCCCCCATTCGAATCGCGAGCGCCGTCAACAGACCGGCCCATACCTTCGATCCATTCCGGCGTTCATCACCAACGCTGAACTTGGGTTGCCCGCCTCACTAGCCGCCGAGATTGAAGAGGCCAGTAACGAGATCGTTCGCTTCGACGCAGAATTTGGCTCAGAGCTTGGCCCGTACGGGTCGGTGCTGTTGAGGACAGAGGCGGTGTCTTCGTCGAGGATCGAAGAGCTCAGTGCGTCGGCCCGCTCGATAGCGACCGTAGAAACTGGAGTAGGCGGAGCGAAGGGAAATGCTGAGGTCATCGTGGCGAATGCGCGCGCAATGCGGGCTGCAATCGAAGCGGCCAGCTCGATCGACCAGACATCGATTCTTGAGACACACCGAACGCTCATGGAAGACGAAAGACCCTCGATCGCGGGCAAATGGCGAACAGAGCAGAACTGGATTGGTCCCGGCAACGCCGGTCCTCGAATTGCGACGTTCGTACCACCGGCCTACGAGCGCGTGCCGGCGCTGATGGCCGATCTCGTCACCTTCATGCGTCGAATCGATCTCCCGGTCATCGCTCTCGTTGGCGTAGCGCACGCGCAGTTCGAAACCATCCATCCGTTTATTGACGGCAACGGACGCACCGGTCGAACGCTGATGCACGCAATGCTTCGCGACCGAGGTCTCACCACGGAAGCAACGGTGCCGATTTCAGCAGGACTTCTTTCGAATACGGACGAGTACTTTGCAGCGCTCAAGCGGTATCGCTCTGGCGACACTGAAGCAATTATCTCGATGACCTCAAGGTCATCCGTTCAGGGGGTTGTACTTGGCCGTCAACTCGTCGGCGATCTCCGTTCGATCCGCGAAAGCTGGGACGAGTTGATCAAGACTCGCAAAGGTGCCGTGGCATGGCGTCTAGCTGACATGCTCATAAGCCAGCCCGTCGTTACGCGGGAGCTTGTTGCTCAACGCCTCGGGGTCGGCGAGAACAACGTCGATCGCATCCTTCAACCATTCGAGGACGCGGGCATCCTGATCGAGTCAGGTTCGACGAGTCGAGGACGGCGTGTTTGGCGATCAGCGGAAGTTCTCGCCGCACTTGATGCGTTCGGCGAGCGACTCGGGCGCCGAACTCTGGGCCCTTAGTCGAAACGCTCTCAATCAGTTTCGCCTCTTCGACGTGACGAACCAACTTTGGAACAGGGATGGCATTGACTGGTGTAGGAAGTAAAACTGACTAGGTCCCCGAGGGTCGTCAGTCCTGAATACAATCCTGAATCTCGCGCAACGCGACACAACCAGATCAACAATCTGAAACACATTTTTCGGTCGATCAAAGGGTTTTGTCACCCATTGCAACACACCGAAACCGGTTCTTCAGTCCTCTTATTCAACAGGTTCCGGGTTCAAGTCCCGGCCGGCGCACCATTTTGATATTCGTTGGTCATACAGCGAAAATCACGTTAGATCTCAACGTCACGGGGCCTCTCCTGGTGGTCGTCTATTTTGCGCTTGCCTACAAAGCCCAATATTTGAAGAGACCAAGTTGATGAACGTCTGGAACCGCCTCTACAGAACCTTGGCGAGAAATGCGCGCGTTCGATCCTCCTGGACGCCTTCCACAGAAAGTTGACGCGCTGGCCCAGTCTCCACAACGGCCCCGTGCTCCATAAAAACAAACCGGTGTGCCACCTCACGCGCGAATCCCACTTCGTGCGTTACTGCGACCATGGTCATTCCCTCAGCAACGAGATCGGTCAGTACCGCCAGCACTTCATGAACCATTTCCGGGTCGAGGGCTGAAGTGGGCTCGTCGCACAGTAGAAGCCGGGGCTCCATCGCGAGGGCTCGAGCGATAGCCACCCGCTGTTGTTGGCCACCCGATAGTTCCCTGGGATACCGATCAGCCTTATTTTCCAGGCCCACTCTCTCAAGCAAGGTCATCGCCCGCTCGGTCGCCTCCTTCTTGCTTTGTCGTAGCACTCCACAGGGCGCCTCGATGACATTCTCAAGGGCACTCATGTGGTCAAAAAGGTTGAATTGCTGAAAGACCATGCCGACACGGTGGCGCTGACGCGCCAACTGGCGTCCGTTGACCTCGTGAAAGACGTTGCCTACCCGCTGAAATCCTAGGGAGTCACCGTCAATAAAAACGTAGCCTTCATCCGGTCGTTCAAGAAAATTTAGACATCGTATGAACGTGGACTTGCCAGCACCCGAAGGGCCCAAAATGCAAACGGCAGTCCCCGCTTCCACCGAGAGGCTCACCTCGTTCACCGCGAGTTCGGTGCCGAATCGCTTGGTAATCTTCCAGGCCTCAAGAACCGGCACGCTAGTGGTCATGGCAGATCCGCCGGCGCGACTGATACGCGATCCTGACCGATGGATCCTCTCATCACTCGTTCCAACCACCACTGAACCATCGTCAGTATCGAGACAATCACGGTGTACCAAATGGTCGCGACCACTAGTAATGGGACCACCTGAAAAGTCCTCGAGTAAATCTCTTGCACAGAGTAAAGCAAATCAGGCACCGATATGAATGCGACTAACGACGTCGCCTTGCACAGGTTAATGGTCTCATTGGCGATTGGCGGAATCGCGACGCGAGCAGCTTGTGGCAAAATTACTCGCGCCAGTATCCGCGGGTGGGTCATACCGAGAGCCTCAGCCGCTTCCGTCTGGCCCGTGGGTACCGACAAGATTGCGGCACGGATAACTTCTGACGTGTACGCCGCCTGTTGCAGGCCAAATGTCACGAAGGCTGCGGTCATCGCGGTGGTGAGATCGCTCGTCATAAACGTGTAGAACGAAGGGCCAAAAGGCACGCCGAGTGAGAGATGCGAATAGAGCAGCGAGAAGTTGTACGCGAGAATCAATAGCACGAGCAGCGGAATCGATCGAAAGAACCACACATATACGGCATTAACCGCTCGAAGTACTCGATTCTTCGAAAGGCGCATGTTCGCAAGGACGACGCCTAGCACCACCGCGATCGCTATAGCTACGGCGGTGATCAAGAGGGTCCGAAGGAGACCCGTGAGTACGTCTGAACTAAAAAGATACTGACCAACGACGGACCATTGAATGGCACTGTTTCGCGCCAAACCTTGGGCTACGAAAAGGAGGGCTAACGCGGCGAGCACTCCAGCGACCTGTGAGACAACGTTGCGCCTCATTCGTCGACTCGTCAACTCGAGACCTTGAGTGAGCGACGAGGCATCGCCGAACGGAGCGCCATTAACGAGGCGCCCGCTCGGCGATGTCGTCTTTCTACGAAAATATTTAACGACTCACCCTTTGCTACTTGGTGATGTTCGGGTTCGGATTCACGTAGGCCTTGGCAACTGCGTCGTCAGTAACACCGTACTTGGCGAGGATCTTGTGGTATGTGCCGTTTGCGATCAAGACGTTTATCGCCTTGGCAATCGACTGCGCGAGCCCGTTGCCCTTCTTTGTCGCGATACCGATGTAGACGAAGTCAAAACTCGGGCCGTCAATCTTGAATTTGCCCGGGTTTTGCGTGCTCACATAACCGAGATTAGTTACCGTGGCCGTGGTGGCATTGGCCTGGCCGCTCTCTACTGCAAGAACTGCCGAACCCTGATCCGGGAATGTCGTCACGGTGATCGGCTTCAGTCCGGCGTTCGTGCAATCCGTCGAATCGCCATCAAGGATTGCAATCGAACTGTCCGCGGCAACGGTGGAAATCGTCAGACCGCAGAGATCTGTCGTACTCGAGCCAATGACCGGGCTGGTCGCGAGAGACATGAACTCGTAATGGTCGGCCAAGTACGAGACGAGATCAAGAGTCTTCTCACGTACAGCGGTGACATCGGTGCCCGTGACCATGAAGTACTTGCCACTTTGAAGCCCGAGAAGCGAGTTCTCAAATGACGCAACCTGCTCTTTGATCCCATGGTGCAAAGGACCGCCGATGGCGTTGCTCAAGGCCGGGTCGATGCCCACAATCTTGTTGCTACTGGTTAGAAAAGCGTAGGGCGGGTAACCAACAACCGCTGGCGACACGAGCGTCGCTTTTTGGAACGCCTTTGGCAGTTTCACCGAAGGTGACGCCGACGCCATCGATGCCGTGGCGAACGTGCTCACGCACAGAGCTACGACTGTTGCCGCCAACTGCCACTTTCTATTTCTGATGTTCATTTACTGACCTTTCTTTTTGGTGGGGATGAGATTGCTACTGTTCACGATGACTCAGCCGACTCGGCTCAAGGTGAGTCGTTTCGCTCCGTCAATGCGAATGTCGGCGCAGGCTTGCGCGAAGGGCGCCAAACCTTCCTTTACCGAAGCAATGATGTTGCATGGGGTCCAACCCAATGGTCCAAACACGCGACCGCCGGCTCCATAAAACATGCCGATTTCCCAGACTTCGTCGTTGAGTCCCGCCATTTGATTCGGACCCTGGTAATACCAAATGACGTCGCCGGCCGCGGGAATCACCTGTTGGTTTTCTGCCGGGACTTGCGTGCCATTAAACGTCCGAGCTTCGTCTGGAAGATTCAGCATGATTTCCGGACCAGCGAACATGGCGTGCGTCGCAAGCATGGACACCGGCTTGACGAGGGCATCCCAAATCGTGCGAGAGCTCACCGGAGCAAATGTTTCCTGCAATTCTGCGACAACCGAAGGTCCGCCCTCGAATTGAAAATGTAAGCCACGAGTCATTGCTGGGATCCTTTTTGTCTAGGTAGATTCGCCACCTTACATAGAATCCGCCATAATGGCAACAACTATTGTGTTAATTCGCCGTTTCGTACTTGTTAAATACCGGAATCGGCACAACAAGTGGGCCACGGCGCAACGCCACAACGACGACGGCCACATCAGCCACTCTCGATGCTCCATGCGTACCCAGGTAATCCGTCAAGAACTCGTAAAGGGCGTTTTGGTGAGGGAAAAGACAATTCAACAGGATCTGCGACGGACCGGTCGTCGCGGCACAAAAACGTACAGCGGGGTGCGTAGCGAGCGCTCGGCCCAAGGGTTCGACGCCCGATGGGGGTACCTGAATCCAGACCAACACTTCGACCTGCAAGCCGAAGAGAGCGGGACTTACCTCGGTACGTATGTGAATTGCACCGGTTTCAAACAGAGCGTTGAGGCGACGCTGAATAGTTTGCGAGGAGAGACCCAATGACCGAGCGAGGGATGCAATCGACTCGCGCCCGTCGCGAGCAAGTTCCGCTATCAGTCGCCAATCGTCGTCGTCAAGTTCTACCGGATCAGATCGAATCGGATCGGATGCGGGCAAGTTCATAAGCGTGGTGCGGACCTCGCCGGGTAGTTCGCCAATGGACCAGTCATGACCAGCACGAAAGTAGCGCAGAACCGTAGATATGGTCGTCTCACGGAGTCCCTCGAGAAGAGGTAGATCCCGAAAGAGCAACTCTCGACGAGAGTTGTCGTCCGATGGAATGAGCATGCAAACTAGGTGATTGTTGCCCTCCAACACTGAAACCGATGACGCGTCAGATCGGGTGGCAATTTTCTGACCAATCTCGAGTGACTGGCCAGGCTCGGTGAACGCCGTGAGAATCAGCGGACGCGCATTGCCCACACGCGTCGTGTCTAGGTACGTCGAAACTCGAACAACTCCGTTGTCGAGCATCGATTGCCCTCGCCGAGTGACCGTCCTCTCTGGCGACTCCAGACAGTGCGCGATGGCTCGCCAGGAAGCCCGGCCATTGATCTGGAGCGACTCGGCAATTTGGCGATCTAGCGGGTCCAACGGAGTAACGGTCGGAACGGATTCACTCGCTGACGGCACAACGAGGAAGGGTACCACCGCTCTCGTCGAGGCTGAGTCGGTCTTGGCTCCTACGTTGACTGGTCCTACGGAAAAGGTTGAAGCGTCACTACACCCGCCTCTCAGCAAAAAACCGCTCGGGCCGCATTGATAAGGATTCGATCGAGAACGCTTATTGGCTTGATTACGGCGCATCCGATACCGGAACGCTCCTTCGGCTCCGACTCACATTGGTTTCGCCCAACGTTAATGCTCCACTCATTTGAAAATCGAGAGCGGCCCGACTCAGCCGCGCACCAACGATAATTGGTCATCCATAGAGGAGGACTCGTTGTTTCGCCGTCGAGGTGGCCCTCCTACTCCTTGGTTGAAGTTGGAGTATGGATCAACTTCTTGTTCACGAACTCTTCGATACCGTAGGGACCCAGTTCGCGACCGACGCCGGATCGCTTCGTGCCACCGAAGGGCAACTCGGCGCCACCGCCCTCGGGCGCATTGATCCACACCATGCCAGTGTCGAGTCGGTCCGCCACGTCGAGCGCCAATTCCTCGTCGACGCTATAGACACTCGCGCCGAGGCCATAGGGCGTGTCGTTCGCTAGGGACACGGCTTCGTCGGCATTGGCGACCCGGTAAATCACTGCGACTGGTCCAAAAAGTTCCTCACGGAACGCGCGCATCTCGGGTACTACGTCAGTGAGCACACTGGGCTCGAAGAAAGCCCCCGGTCCGCTCATCCGATGTCCCCCGGTCCGCAACGTCGCGCCCTTGATGACGGCGTCTTCTACTTGCTCCTGCAGATTCCGCGCAGCCTGCTCCGAAGACAGTGGGCCATATGAGGTGTCCGGATGAGTTGGGTCACCGGTTTTGCAGGTCTCCATCGCGGCAGTGAACTGCTCGACGAACTCGTTGTAAATGGTGTCCGCCACGATGAAGCGCTTTGACGCATTGCACGCCTGACCGCCGTTCTCCATACGTGCGCCGACCGCCTCACCAACTACTTTTGCTAGATCGTCTGTGTCGAGGACAATGAATGGATCTGACCCACCGAGCTCGAGAACAACCTTCTTCAAGTTCTTACCCGCAATGGCCGCGACGGCCGTTCCGGCGCGCTCGCTTCCGGTCACGGACACGCCGCAAATGCGAGGGTCGGCAATAATCTCGGCGACCTGTTCGTTCGTCGCGAAGACATTGATGTACACATCGGCAGGGAGTCCAGCGTCACGGAAAATCTGTTCCATCGCGAGCGCCGACTCGGGACACTGCGGCGCGTGCTTCAGCAAGATTGTGTTACCAATCATGACATTGGGTGCGGCGAATCGAGCAACTTGATAGTACGGGTAGTTCCACGGCATGATGCCCAGTAGCGCACCGACTGGAGCCTTCCGAACCCACGCGGTGCCGCGGGTGTTTGATACGAGGGGTGCATCCGCCAGCAGGTCTGGCCCGTGATCGGCATAATACCGATAGATATCGACCACAAAACTAATTTCACCCAGTGCTTCAGCGGTCGTCTTACCCATTTCGCGCGTGATAACGGCGGCGAGCGCATCGGACCGATCGCGATAAAGATCTGCAACTCGGTGCAATATCTTCGCGCGATCCGTTTTCGCCGTTGTACGCCATAATTGGTAGCTCTCGTGAACGCGGCCAAGGACGTCGGCAATCATTGCGTTTGTCGCGGTTGGGTATTCACTCACCGTCTGGCCGGTGGCGGGATTAACGACTTGATACAGGCTCATGATGAGATTCCCTCTTCAATTAGTGCAAAGAATTAAAACAAAATCAATTTCTTCACGACGCGACGGTTGCCGCGATTACAGCGTGAGGAGCGGGGTCGCGTCGCTTCTCAATTCAGTGTAACGAGGGCAATCGAGCCGAGCCTCTTCGTTACGAAGGTCGCCAGTGTGACGCGGACATCGATTTCACTTACCTTCAAGCACTACATCCGGCGATCAGTTTCGATTCATTCCCAAGCAATGCCGTTAGCTTCGACAGACCTCATTTTAGGCCTCATATTTCTGCAACACCACGAGACCAGATTGACGATGCGTAGGCTCTGAGGAATGGCGACGGCGCGACTAGGTCTAACTGCCCTGGACTGCTCTGACCCATCCGTCCTCGCGGACTTCTGGGCGGCGCTCCTCGGCGGCGAAGTCACGCATCGCAACGACGAGTTCCACGCAGTCAAGGCGGAGGGCGGCTTGCTGGTCGCTGTCAAGGTGCACGACTATAAGGCGCCCACGTGGCCGGACCCGACCGTGCCAAAACAGATGCATCTGCACTTGAAAGTCGACGACCTTGACGTTGCGCAAATTGACGCGGTGCGTTTGGGTGCTCAGGTCGCGGCAGAGCAAACCAATCCGGAGCATTGGCGAATCCTCCTCGACCCGGCGGGTCACCCATTCTGCCTGGCAACACAGCTCCTCGACTAACACGGGCCAAGGTCGCCGAGACCAGCAGGGATTGTGAGCAGTCAAGGTCACAACGGATCGCCTCGATAGGCGTCGATAGTTGCTGATCAAGAGCCGAAGCCTCTATTGACGTCGCTATCGCGCGTAACTAGGACTCAAATCGACGCACGAAATTGAGAGTGATATCGGCAACTTCTCGCCAACCCGAGTCAATAACTAACGAATGGCCGCGGTTCGGGATTGTGGCGAATTCCGTTACGCCAGAGTTTTTCTTCTGCAATCTAAATGCAGCTCTCGCCATACTGAGGGGAAGTGTGTTGTCTTTCTCACCGTCGATGATCAGTAGTGGTCCGCGATTCGGGATTCGCCGATTCACTTTTGCTTCTGTCCAGGGATTGATATTTGCAAAAGCGGCCTGAAACAGAGGTACACCGGAACCGGGAACCGCGTAGCTTTCGTAGAGATCTTTCGCTTCGTCCTCGCTAACAGCATTGGCGAAGGCAAAACGAAATTGTCCAAAAGTGAGAGGTACTGCTCGACTACGATTCAGCGGATTCGCGATGACCGGAGACGCAGCTTTCAGGGCTGAAAATGGCAGTGGGAGCACTCCGCGGAAAGGTCCTGGATCGATTGCAACCGAGGTGCGCGAGAGCCCACGTCCTGCGACGATTTGTGTGAGAAGCCCTCCAAATGAATGCCCGATGACTACCGGCCTTTGATTGAGCGTCGCGATCACTTCTCCCATATGATCGGCGACTTCGCCCACGGTCTTGTGCGCAAAGACCTCCGGGTGTGCATTCGCCTCAGCTACTGATTCTGGGTCGTCAGGCCACTGAGCGGCCACCGGTGCGAAGCCGGCATCATCGAAGAGCTCCTTCCAGCGGTCCCAACTGCTCGCCAGTAGCCAGAGACCGTGGATAAACAGGACAGGAGTGCGTCCAGAGTCGTTCGCTGACTGAACTTGCCTTTCCTCGTATTGAGTGATGGCCACCATGTGCAACCTCCTTTCGATTGAAATCGCGAGGCAATTTTGACGACTCAGCAGCGTGCTGTCAATGTGCATAAGCCAAACATCAATGTCCGAAATTGTGCTGGTGCACAGTTTGAGAGAGATTTCTCCCAACTACATTGGGGGGATGGGCGGCCCACACAGTGCTGAAGCACATGGATCCGTCTCCGTCAGCGACATCGCCTCTATGTTGCTTGGCCGTATTGACGAATTGGCCGACGAGATGACGGCGGCCATTCAAAACGCAGTAGCGCCCTACCAACAAGGTGTCGTCGACCACGAGACCCTCCGGGCGGCCAGCATGATGAACATTGCGGCCATTCTTGAGGATCTTGGACGCGTCAACGCCACAACGTCATTCGAGTCACGAGAGAACGGACGCAACCGCGCTGCTGCCGGCGTTCCTTTGACCATCGTCCTAGAGGCCTACCGAGTCGGAGCTCGCTTCATTTGGGAGCAAGTCGCGAGAACCGCTCGAAAGGTCGGGGCGAGCAGCGACGTCGTGCTGGCCGCGGGATCTGAGTTGTGGCAGGTCCTCGACACCTATAGCCAGGAACTAGCCGAGGGCTATCGCGAAGAGGCGTCCGCCCGAGCACTGTCCGCCGAGCAACAGCGATCCGCTCTCTTTCAAGCTTTGTTCGAAGGTCACCTTGCCGTAACTAATCCCTGGGAGGCAGCTCAACTTCTACGCCTCCCTCAGGATCGACCGCTCGTTGTCGTGGCTGGTGAAGTTCCAGCCGTTGGCCGCCACGCACTGCCTAGGATCGAACAGATTCTCCGTATTGATGTTGGGCTATCTTCTACCTGGCGCCTGTTGCCAGACCTAGAAGTCGGGGTCGTGTCCCTGCCGAATCCCACCGCGCTGATTGATGAACTTGCTAATGCACTTTCGGCCTGTGCCGTCGGACGTGTCGGAGTGAGCCCCCCATTCAGCGACCTCCGAGAGATGCCCTCGGCGCTCACACTGGCTCGGATGGCGCTCTCCAGCAGCCTCGTCGGCAACGGCGTCACGATCTTCGATCGACATCTTTTGGAGGTTGCCGCGGTCAGTGCACCAGATTTCATGGAACGACTCGCCGAGGTGGCGCTTGGCGGACTCGATTCAATACCGAACAAAGAGCGCATCACCCTGCTCGAGACCTTCGGAGCGTGGCTGGATAGCGGCGGCTCGGCCCAGAAGGCGTCCGAACAACTTTTTGTTCATCGCAACACGGTCCACCAGCGCCTTCGAAAACTCGAAATGTACACGGGCCAAAACCTCGGTGATCCGCGTTCGGTGGCCCTCATCACCCTTGCATTCGAAATCGACCGGCGCCCGTAACCCGCTCCAGCTCAAGTTTTCTTCAGCGCGATGAGAGGAGCTGGTCTCATACATTCCCCCGAAAAATCCCACACGACAGGACATTTCAGATGAACCAGTCCAACTCAGAACGGCATCACAAAGCAATTTATCGAGGCGTGGCCCGGATCGTAAGACTCTTCGAACCGCCGACGATGGTCTCGTCTCGCGCGCAGGATTTATCGACGTCTATTTTTGTCAGTCGGACCGGACATACCGCTCCCCAACCGCTGCGTGCTGGGGTCGCTCGGTCTTCGCGTCGAAGTGACATTCATCGTCTTGAACGAGCCCGAGCGGCTCCTCGCTCGCGATTGTCTCGAAGAGGCCATCGGGAGAGTTAATGTCGAACATTGAGCCACCGCCTTCGCCCCGTAGGAAGTCGTCGAGTTCGGCACTGGTGAGTGGCCGAGCCACGTAGTCACCTTGGATCACGTCGGCGCCTACGAGTTGGAGCGCGTCATAGTTGCTCGCGTTCTCGATGCCTTCGGCGATCGACACAAGGCCCAAGGCCCGTGCCATCTCGACCATCGAGCGGATCAGTGAGATTGCCCGCGGGTCGCTTTCCAGCGCGAGAACGAAAGATTTATCGATCTTCAACTCGTCGACCGGAAGATCTAACAGTTGCGACATCGAGGAATAACCCACGCCGAAGTCATCAATCGAGATCCGGACGCCGGCTTCACGCAAACGCTCGAGGCTCTGCTTGGCGCGAACCGGGTCGTGGCTCAGGCTCGACTCGGTGACTTCCAGCGTTATCCGCTGCGGCGGCATCTTGTACCACTGAAGAATGCGGTCTATGACGTTCGGTAGCTCAAGGTCGGCCAAGTCCTGCTGGGAGATGTTCACGTTCATCTGCAGAGTGTGCCCTGCGCAGTCGAGTCGGGCCAGCTCTTTGATAGCCAGGTCGAGCACCGTGTGCGTAAGTGGCACGATGAGACCGACCTCTTCGGCCAAGGGGACGAAATCGACGGGATACAAGAGCCCTCTCGTCGGGTGCTGCCAACGCACCAGCGCCTCCACGCCGTACAACTTGCGGGTGCGTTGGTCACGCGTCGGCTGGAAGTGCAGCGTGAGCCGGCGCCGTTCGATGGCCGTGCGCAGCTCGTTGATCAACAAGAGTCTCTCGCGGCTGTTCACGTCGATGTCGTCCGAATACACGCACACCCCGTGGCGATTGCGCTTCGCCTCGTACATGGCCACGTCCGCGCTGCGCAGCAGTTCAGCGTGGGTCGCTCCATGCTGGGGCCATACAGCAACCCCTATGCTCGCGCTCACGCGGACACTCGTTCCATCGAGTACCACAGGGTCAGCGAGGGTGCGTACCAGGTCTACGGCCGAAGCACAGGGGTCGGCATTGGCGCCAATGACGAAGGTGTAGGCAAATTCGTCGCCGCCGACGCGTGACACCGTGCCCCGCGAGGCCACACGCCTGGCGAAACGCTGGCCCACCACCCTCAACAGCTCGTCGCCATATGCGTGTCCAATAGAGTCATTGACCTCCTTGAAGCCATCGAGGTCAATCAGGACGATTCCGAGTTGCTCGCTGGGCTTGAGTGCGGCGAGGCGTGCGCCTCCATCCTCTAAGAAGCCACGCCGATTCGAGAGCCCGGTGACGTGATCGGTGCGCGCGTCAAGGTAATTGGACTTGCCGAGATGACGCACTTCACCCTGGGTCATGACCATGCGGATGATCACGAGCAAGAGCGATCCCAGCGCCATACTCTCGGTCGCCGCAGAGAGCGACTTGACAATGGAGACAGCGAGGATTCCGATCGACAGCGTGCCGAAGATCACCGGCAGCAGGTTCAAACCGCGCACCGGTTCCATCAAGGAATTCACTCCGCCACGGTGCTGCACTCGCGGCCACGCCGCGAGTGCGATGCAGCACAGGGCCACAGGCCGCGACACCTCAACCAACGCGCCCGCCGCCGCGAAGTTGAACACTGCGTGGTTGAGCTCGATGACGTCGCCAACGGCGAAAGATGCCAACCCCACGAGGAGGCAGGATGTCGACACGTCGAGGTGCGAGTGCTTGGGGACCAGTCCGGCGATCAACAAGACGATCAGCGCCATGACCAGGATGGGGTTAAAGATGTTGAGTTCGGCAACCAATGGTCGTCCGGTCGTTTCCACGTCTTGACGGAACCAGTACATCGACGTCCACGCGGCAAGAGTCAATACGGCGATGAC
>FTAR01000036.1_pt1 | contig 18179 bp, 27 predicted proteins | sample 1639151 | NCBI WGS metagenome assembly FTAR01 (sample SAMEA3914812, study PRJEB12502) | metagenome | biome: forest; material: soil | place: Canada | collected 2011-07-07 | depth 0.1 m
CAAGCTCCATTGACACACCCCATCACAAGGTGTCCACGAAATGCTGAGACATGCTGTCCACGAAAATGTGGAACTTTAGACTGCTCTGGGAGCCAATTGCCAGATTTTCTTGGATCTTGGTTGATCCGTAACGAATCGATATCGGTTGTTCTGTAACGGGTGATGCGCAACAAGGTAACGGCTGATCCGCAACAAGGTAACGGCTGATCCGTGACGCGTCGCCCGCAAAGCGTTCTTGCCAACCTTCGGCTACGTTGGCGTGCGTCCCCGAAGGAGGCGTTATGCCGATAGACGTGCAGAGTGACGAACGACTTGATCCGCGGTTGAAGGCCTTCCTCGCCTTACTTCCGGCTGAGGAAGTCAACAACGTGAGAGATCGAGAAGAGATTCTTGAGCAGTTGGCGTCACCCGCGGCGAAAGAAGCTCTGGAGATGACGGTGGCCGTCACCGACATGTGGGGCAGCGAAGAGTTTGCTCCGTCGACGGGACTGCGTTTCGAAACTCTTGACATCGCTTCAGCGCCCGACGGCAACACCATCAAGTTGCAAATCGTGCGTCCCGACAATGACGACGTGGTGGCGTGTGTCTATTACATCCACGGTGGCGCAATGGCCTCACTCTCTAGCTTCTACGGCAACTATCGTGCGTGGGCTCGCATCATTGCTTCCTACGGAGTCGCCGTGGTGTTGGTGGAGTTTCGCAACTCGGTAGGAGAGAACGCGCTGGACGAAGTCGCGCCCTATCCCGCGGGACTCAACGACTGCGTGTCGGGCCTGAAGTGGACGATCGAGCACGGGGCCGAGTACGGCATCGATCCGTCGAGCATCGTCGTCGCGGGTGAAAGTGGCGGCGGCAACCTGACGCTCGCGACCACGCTTCGATTCAAGCGTGCGGGAGAGTTGAGTCTGATCAAGGGCGTTTACGCCCTCTGCCCCTACATCAACGGAGTCTGGCCCGACGATCGTTACCCTTCCACCGTCACCAACAACGGAATCTTCATCAACGTCCACGGGAATTGGGGTCCCGTGAGTTATGGGATCGAGGCGTTAGAGAGTCGCGACCCTCTCGCGTGGCCGGGATTTGCGACAGAAGAGGATGTTGCGGGCTTTCCTCCTACGGTCATCAGCGTCAATGAGTGTGACCCGCTACACGACGAGGGTGTGGCGTTCTATCGACTCTTGTTATCGGCGGGTGTGGCCGCAAGGGGAAGAGATGTTCTGGGCACGATGCACGGAACCGAGTTGACGGTGGCCCTCTGCCCCGAGATAACGCGGGCGACCGCGTTGGACCTCGCGACATTCGCCAAAGAGTGACGTCATAGGCCCTCCGTACCCTGGAGGGCATGGGATATTTCGACCTCACTGGTTATGGATGCCGTAGACGCTCCTCGGTTGGCTCGTTTGTAGTCAACCTCCCGGAGATGATTGGAGCCATGGCCACCGATCCGCGCAACATTGTCGCCGTTGCCGAGTTTTCTGATGGGCGCTATTGGCAGTGCCGGGCCGACGAAGATTCGTCCATTGCCATGGAGGTGGTGAGCAATTTGAACATCTCAGGCGATGCGTCGGCGCTGAGTGACCTGGACGAAGAGTCTCTGAGAGCCATGGGATTCATGGAACCGTCGAGGGGGTCAAATCCAAACTGGAGAGTTGAAGCATCGGGTATGGGTGATCTTGTGCGGCTTGTGTTACTGACGACCAGCGCCGTCTACGACGTATTGCGCGAGCGCCCGCAGAATGCGGTCGACGTACGAACCTGGGAATTCCAATCGTCTCGCGGTTAGTGATGGAATGAGGCGGTCACTCCCGCTACGGGCGGATAAAAACTAAGGTGTCACAGATCATCCGTTGCAGATGCACCTCCATCTTTCGTGAACGTGGAAGCATTCAATTCGGATTTTCCGCAGGGCCGTAGCTCAGTGGTTAGAGCAGGGGACTCATAATCCCTCGGTCGTGGGTTCGATCCCCACCGGCCCTACTTCGCCCTACTTCGTCTGATTCGTATCATTTCCCGTAGTGATAGCGCGCTTGAAGAACGACAATATCGCCGCTATCTACGAGATACACGAGGCGATGTTCCTCGTCAATCCGACGCGACCAGCATCCCGCCAATACATGTCGGAGTGGTTCGGGTTTGCCGATGCCTTCAGTTGGATTGCGAACCGACTCTTCCAGAAGACGATTTAGTCGTTTGAGCATTGCTTTGTCGTGCGACTGCCAATAGAGATAATCCTCCCAACCAAGGGGAGTGAATACCAAGCGCACTATGAGATATTGCGGACGTTGCGTTCACCGGCGTTGGCCTGGGCAAGGCTCTTCAAAAGCCGTCTAGCGTTGGCAGGAGAGCGCAAGAGCAATGCGGTCTCGTTCAGTGCGTCGAAGTCGGCTCGAGACATAAGGACTGCGTCGCCTCGTTTGGATGTGATCTCAATTGGTTCGCGGTTCTCATTCACCTGTTCAATCAGTGGGAAAAGATTCTTTCGAGCTTCGCTCGCAGTAATGGACACTAGCTACTCTCCTGATTTAGTGGTACCATTTATCGTACCAGATTGCTCTTCGGACGTCACTCGACAACATTTTGCTACTCCATCGCTACTCCAATTCAAGGATCAAGAGGCGCAACAACCTTCGGTGGAATGGGTTGTGGACTCAGGACCACGCGATGGACGTGAAGTAGGACCCTGGAAGAAATGCGAGCCCCTCATAATCCCTCGGTCGTGGGTTCGATCCCCACCGGCACTACCAGGAGAAATACGTATTCTTAGTGCCAAAATTGCGCATCTCGCGCTACTCAAATGGAGTAGCAATTGTCGGCCAAATTCTCCCGCCGGCGAGTATTCTTTACAGTTATGGATAAAGTAAAGAAGCCAAATCGCGGGGCGAAAATCAGTTCCAAGCATCAGGTAACCATTCCCCAAGAGGCAATGCGAAACGCTGGACTTGAAGCGGGAGAGAGAGTGACAGCTCGAGCCGATGGCCCGGGTCGCGTCGTACTTGAGCGTGAAGAAGACGTTCTGAAGTTTTATGCCGGAGCGCTCACCGGCGTGTATGTCGGCGAGACGCTCGACCAACTGCGGGACGAATGGGACTGACCATCCTTGATGCGGGCGTGCTGATCGGATTCTTGGATAAGGGCGATCTTCACCATGACGCCGCGGTGCGGGAATTCGAGAGTGCCCGCCACCGAGGAGACGAAATCGTGATTCCTGCGTCCGCTTTGGCAGAGTCAATGGTGGCCCCAGCTCGAAAGGGGGAGGCCGCTCTCGAGGCATTTCGGGAATTCGTTGAACGATTCCCTCTCGGGGTCGCCAAACTCGATGCCGAAGTTGCGATCATTGCCGCTCAGATTCGTGCCATTCACGGGCCCAGGCTCAAGTTGCCCGACGCTTTGGTGGTTGCTACTGCAATCAACGTGGAAGCCGAGTTCCTGGTAACTACCGATCGTGGCTGGCCCGCTAACGACGCGCTGGGTTTCTACGGAGAGGTCGTCACGATCTGAGCAGGGAAGAAGTCGAGAACGGCTACTCCGCTGCTACTCCAATTAATGGACAGTCTGGATGCGATGGGCGTCCATGGACTTTCGAAGAAACTAGATAACACTGACTGGATATAAAACATCGCGATGTACCTATGCCGTGCTCCTCATAATCCCTCGGTCGTGGGTTCGATCTCCACCGGCCCTACTAGGTAATACCTGATTAAAGCAATTAAGTGGAGTCCGAACGTGGTCGTTCGGACTTGGCGAGGATGGCCTTGATACTAAGGCTTGCTGTATACCGTCTCACGGAGTAGATTCAGGATGGTGGCTGATGAACTTTCCTCCTTGGGCCGTTACTCCGGTCCGGCGACACTCATTTTGGCGAGTCTGGCCGATAATCCGAAACACGGTTACGCCCTCACCAAGGACATAGACGAGTTCGCCAATGTCTATCTGGCGCCGGGGACCCTCTATGCCGCCCTCGATCGACTCGCCGAACTTGGTCTGATTGAAGGTCTCGAGCCCGTTGGGCGACGGCGCCCCTACAAATTGACCGCCCTGGGAGCGAAGATGCTTCGGGTGCATTTGGAAGCTCAGCGCCAAGTCATCGACGTCGGTCTTCGTCGTCTTTCGGGTGCGTGGTGAACACATGAATAAGTCAGAGCGCACCGCGCGACGGCTGCTTCGTTGGTATCCGCGATCGTGGCGCGAGACTCATGATGTTGAATTTCTGGCACTACTCGAGGACTCAATGTCGGATCGACCATTCTGGCCGGGACGCTTCCTCAATGTCGCCGTGAGTGGTGTACGTCTTCGCTCATCGGAGTTTCGCCGATCGCCGCGTCGAGTTCTCTATTCGAGCAGCACGACGATCGTGGTGATGGTCCTCGCAATAGCTCTGGCCACCAACGGTTTCGGTCTCTTCTCGTCGTCTGGTCCCAGTAAGGGAGTAATGCCTTACGATCCGCCGAAGGGACCTCCGTACAAGGCGATCCCTGACTTTGTTGCGGTGTACGTGAACGCGCAAACGACTGGCTACACGCCCAAGGCGTACGTCGCCCTGCCGAATGGAGCTACGAACGCGCCGTTGCTGGGTCGAGTCGCGCCGGTGTATGCGTCGAACCTCACAACACTGCTTGGACACGAGTACCCGGACATCGGCTTCGTGCCGAAAGGTCAGTCGCCCTGGGCACAGCCCTGTTACCAAGCATCTACCTTCTCGACCTCAGCGAGTGGATCTGTCACCACGAGCACCGTGCCGTGTCCGTCGACCATGCTCGTCCTACCGAAGGTTGCGGGAATGGTGACTCCCACTGCGGTGGGTGAACTTTCGGGACTCGGCGTCCAGGTCGTGGTTGTGAATGTCCGTTCGGAGTCCGTGCCTCCCGGACACATTGTGGGGACGTCTCCACGAGCAGGCGTGAAGGTACACGGGCGTCAATCGGTACTCGTGTATAACTCGATTCGCTAGGGAGTCGTTCCCACGCATTGGGCGTGTGGTGTCGGGTCACCGATTCGAACCAACACGCGATTGAATGTTGGTCTCGGAAATCCCACGTTCCATCCCACATACCAAACCGACGCCACCAGACTAAACCGCCACCACCGGACAAAGACGTTAGACATTTCCGACGCCACCGGACCAGTCCGATCGTTTGCTCCCACCTCATAATCCCTCGTTCGTGGGTTCGACTCGTTAAGAAGACAAGACCCGTGGAAACCCAAAAGACAGCAGGACGTCTTTGGGGAATGTCGTTACCGCGGAGATCAGACGCCCAGACAATGTCAACACCGCGATACCACTCGCGTGGTACAGACCAGTTTGGGGATCGCGAACGTAGGAAGCGAGTGCGGGTTGGCCATTCGCGCGGGTCGCGACAATCCGCATCGAGCGTCCCGGTCGGAACATGGTCTTGCCGAAGTAGCGTCCCGCGTCCTCGCGACCCTCGAGCTCTCCAGGTATCGGCGGCATGGTGACCGAGACGTCATCGGCGAGGAGAGCGACGAGCTCGTTCACGTCCCCGGTCTCGAATGCGGCAGTGACGCGGGCGACGATCTCTTGTTCTGCTGCGGAGTTGGGCGGAGGGGGAGGTTCACGATCCTTCGTGTCACCGAGGCGATCATGCAAAGCCTCCCGAGCGCGCTTGAGGGCGCTCTCCACCGATGCCTCCGTTACTCCAATCATCTCTGCCGCTTCGCTGGCTCGATAGCCGAGGACGTCGCGAAGCACCAGCGCCACGCGCTGCCGAGGGGGAAGAAGTTGAAGGACCGTGATGAACGCTAGCGACACCGACTCCCTCGTCTCGTACCGAGCGTCGGGTCCGGGGCTGTCGTCGGGCAGCCCGTCAAAGAGAATGTCGGGGTATGGCTCGAGCCAGACAACTTCACCCACTCGAGTCGGCTCGGGACGAGCGGTGTTTAGCGAAGAAGCCGCTTCCGGTCGTCGACTAGCTGAGCGCAACATGTTCAGGCAGCGGTTCGTAGCGATGCGGTAGAGCCAGGTTCTGAGCGAGGCTCGCTCCTCGTAGTTCGCCAGCGCTTGCCACGCGCCGAGAAAGATCTCTTGGAGGGCGTCCTCGGCGTCCTGCGTCGAACCCAAGATCCGATAGCAGTGCAGCCGTAGCTCTCGTCGGTACCCGTCGGTCAACTGCGCGAACGCGCGCTGGTCCCCCGACTGGGCGCGACGGAGAAGTTCCGTACTCACTGCTCCACTCTCTCATCACCTCGTCTCGGGCTCCCTCTGATCCCACCACACATACAGACACCGTCGGGTCGGAAAACTTGTCACTCGGGATCGACCAATTTTCCTTCGATCCGGTGTCGGTATTAGGAGAGGTGCAGTACGGGTCGGGCCCGGGACAGTTACGTCGACTTGCTTGCGCATCCGAAAGTCCTGAATGCAAAGGAGCGAGACCGTGCCAGTGATTCGCCATCGAGAAGGGAGGCAAGCCATGAACTCATTCGCCCTGGGAAAGCTTGCCGAAATCCACATTCAAAGCCTGGTCGAGGGGGCCGACGAGAGTCGCAGGGCTCGGCGCGGTACTTCCCACCGCCGTACCCCACGACTCACGCAACATTTCCATTGGCACAAGCAGCTTGGATCGACCTCTCCAATCGGAGCAATGACGAGATGAGCCCGCGACTTTCTGGCAAGACTCGGCTCTTTCTCGCCGGGAACTTCCTGTCGATGCTCGGCACCGGCTTGGTGTTGCCGTTCATGATTATCTATCTTCACGAGACGCGGGGGATCGCACTACCCGTGGTCGGAGCATTGCTGGCGGCGGGGTCGGCGACGGGCTTAGTTGCCGTGATGGTGTGCGGCGCGCTCCTCGATCGGGTGGGCGCCCGCCCGGTGCTGGGCGCGATCCTGCTTGGTCAGGTCGTCGCCGAGGTCGGACTCGCATGGGCTCACAGCACGCTGACGGCGTGGCCGGTCGTCCTGATCTACGGGGCGACGTGGGCACCGATGTTCGGCGCAATTTCGACAATGCTCAATGGTCTGACTCATGAACCAGCGCTGCAGCAACGCGCCTTCGCGGTGAACTTTGCGACTCAGAACATGGCACTCGGCATCGGCGCCGCGGTCGCCGCGGTCGTCGTTAGAGCCCATCATCCCGGGACTTTTCAGGTGCTCTTCCTTGCCAACGGCCTTTCCTGTCTTCTTTTTGTTCTCCTGCTGCCCGCGCTGCCGAATCTGCGACGAACAAAGGTGGTCAATGAGACCCGCGTTGGGTACCGCTATGTCCTTAGCCATCGCGGGCTCCGTTTGATGATTCTTGCCTCCCTCTTGCTCGCCTTCATCGGACCTGGGTCGTTCGATTCCGGAGTGCCGGCTTTCGCGTCGGTGGGGGCTCACGTCTCTTTCCACGCGATCGCCGTGTCCTTCACCATCAACACCGGGGTGATCGTGACCGTCCAGATGCTCGTGTTGCGCCTCGTCCGTCGGCACCGGCGAAGTTCCGCCCTGGCCGCGGTCGGCTTGATCTTCGCGGTGTGCTGGGCGCTTCTTGGACTCGTCGACGTGGTCGACGGCCCAGGCTGGCGGATTGTTATTTTGTTTGCCTTCGTTGGCCTGTTCGGCGTGGGAGAAACCATCGTGGCTCCTACGAGGAACCCGCTGATCAACAGCCTCGCCGATGACAGGATCCGCGGCCGCGCAAATTCGATCTCAGGATTCGCCACCTCATTGGCGCTGATCGTCTGCCCAGCTATCGTCACCAGCTTGCTCGCAGCGCATCTCGAAGCACTGTGGATCGCGATGCTATGTGTCGCCTCCCTCGGGCTCGTCGCTATCGCCGCCCGACTACGCGGTGTTCTCTCCATCGAGCAGGATTTCGTCAAGCAACCACCCGCGGCGGGGTCTCCGCTCGGGCAGTTTGGCGATGTATTGGAGCGAGAAGGAGAGAGCTCCTACCCGATGGAATCACCGTGAGTCACCGAGACTTCGGTGCCCGGACGAGGAAGGAAGGGAATTAACTCTTTCAAACTTCCGGCAACTCAATCTGACTTAGGCACCAACGTGAGATAGCGGTTGGAAAGTCGTGAATTCGCGCGATGCACTAGACGCGATCTCGCAGGCTAACGTCAATTCTGCTGATGAGTAAATGTGAATAGCCGGATGTTGCGGTGGGTTGTTTTTGGTGAGGTTGCGTTTCTCTTTTTTATGGGAGCGGGCGTCGCGCTCCATCCGGGTTATGTGCTGGCCCGACACGAAGGCGGAATCAGTGAGTATGGCGTCCACATAAAGACTGCGGTGCTCTACACGCTCGCTTGGGCGATGCTCGCTGGCGGCAATATGCGTGCGGCGCGAATGTGTGGTGGCCATGGGGTTCGCTCAGAGAAGGTGCGCAAGCTACTCCTGTTTTACAGTGCCGCTTCCCTCTTGGTGCTTATCAGCACCTACTTCTACTCACTCGACGCGGTGTTGAGTTACATTCACTACGGATTCGCGGCCGTACTTGTCGTGTTCATGAGCACGTTGGCTTATTGGCTGTATCGCCAGCTGACGGACGTTCCCTGGGCCAGGGCTGTTCTCTGGGTCCAGTTGCTGGGAAGTATCTCCACCCTCTTGAGCATCGTGGGTGCGTTCCACGTGCTCTTTTGCGGCGAAACGATCTCTAATGTGGGATGCGCGATTTTGCTTGCCAAAATGTGCAGCAGAGCACTTGACGGAAACGTCGGCGAGATTTCGGTAGTTGGCGTAGCGCAGTAGTCACGGAGGCATGTCTGTGGTTTCACCGTGCCCGAAGTGTTACAACTAGTTCTATGGACAAAACGACTGCCCACAATGACACCTCAGTCCGCGAATACATTGCTTCCCTCGATGATGAGCCAACCTCAAAGGATTGCCACACACTTTTTGAAATGATGCGTCGCATAAGTGGGCATGAACCAAAGATGTGGAATGTTGGCACGATTGGGTTTGATACCTATCACTACAAATACGACAGTGGGCGCGAAGGTGACTGTCAAGTGATTGGCTTTTATGCGCGAAAGGGCAAAATAACCGTTTACTTTATGGACGGCACGGCGCGTTACCCCGATTTGCTCGCTCGATTAGGCAAACATTCCACGAGCAGGGTGTGCGTGTATGTCAAGCGGCTGAGTGACATACAACTGCCAATCCTTGAACAAATCGTGCAGCAATCTTATGAGTACATAAAATCTCAAGACGGGCGCATGCACCGAGTTTGAGTGTAACTTCCCGGGCTCAGTTGCGCAGGTCGTTATGAAACCTGCACTGGTGCCTCGTGGGCGCCAAGAGATCTGGATCCGCGAACCGAACAAGTTGCTGTCATCAGTTGGACCCTCTGCTCGCCGTCGCAAGAACGGTCCACACATCGCGGCCAGACCAGCGACCAACAAGTGTCGCTTGACCGAAGGCGTCATGGTCGGGGCCAAGATCTACAACGCGTCGCACGCGAAGCGTGAAGCCCCCGGTGTCAATGATCGTTGCGTTTCCGGCGTGCGCGAATGAGACATATTCCATGTCAGGGTCCACCGCAGTGGAGGACCCGTTTCCGCGCACCCACGTTGTCGCATCACGCTTTTGGGGGCCATTTTCTTCGAGGTAGATCAGTTCGGCTTGCTCGCCCCCGCGAAAGATCGTTGTAGCGAGGGTCCTTGCATAAACCGGGTCGACGCTCGCGTCGTACACCCAACGCTCGCCGAGAACTGAGTGGTGCATTTTCGTGATCAGCGAATTTTCCGCGCCATCAAGCGCTCGGGCGCGATAGGTCAAAGGAACCTGAATGATCTGCCCGTCCACGGTGCGCAGCAGGTGGGTTTCCACACCGACCTCGCCGTCGGGGTCGTCGAAGCGATAAGCGCCTACCGGTTCAAGGGCGGAAGTGTCTACGCCTTCGGTCCACGTTTGGGTCGGCACCCACCGGCTCAGTAACTCGATCTTGGTGGGGCGGAGTTCCGCGGCGTAAAGAGTGGCCATGGGGCCATGATATTGAAACTTCGACCGATCCTTCAAGGGCGAGTAGTGGCGCCGAGAATGTGGTTTCCGAGCGCGGAGTTACTCGATCGGCCCGCGGGAGGGATCGTCAGTGCGGTTCACTCCGTCCGCTGATTTCTGATCGAAGACGTCAACATCGCGAAGGGCGGCGTAGGGGTCTGTCTTGGGAGCGTCTGTCTCGGGTGCGTCGGAATCACGTAATTCACGGGCCTGCGGTAGATCTTTCGAGGACTGAGTCACGTCAACGAATCCAGCGCTCTTGACCTTGCGCTTCTTGTGAAGTCTGGCTACCGCGTGCACGGGGTCGGTGCGAAGGCCACGAACGAGCCGGAGGTAGTGCGCGACAAACCAAGTCGCGAACGCCACAGCAACCACGAGACAGATTGATGCCGTCTCGAGAAAGTGCGATCCGGGTGTTAGGGCAGTGATGAGCCCTCCAACGAGCACTAGAACCAGAAAGAGGCGGGTCAGCGCGTTGAATAGTCGAGCTCGCAGAAAGCGTTCGAGTCCTGCGACTTGTGATGCGGCCCTTTCCAGGTCAGTCGTGCTGTGATCCATGACCACTCCTCTCGTCGGCCCGGTTGCGTAACCACGCTCGCAACCTTCGTGGCCCATGGTGTCGAGCATCTTGCGTAAATCAATACTCTTCTTGACGACGTTCTTCGTTGATCAATTGGGATTCTGCCGAATCGTCTTCGAGATTGGCTTCTGCGCGGTGCCTCTTACGGCTGACGGCGTCACCGTCGCCATTGTCAACCATTTGCGCTGCGTCGTTGAGCATTGCGCTGGACCCAGCACCAGCCAAATCTGGAGCACCTCGAAAAACGTGATGTGATGAGGATGCGTTGTCCTCGGCGGCATCTTCCAAAGGAGTCGCAGACTCTCGGTGCTTTCTATGAAAGATGCCCATGACTGACGGTACCCGATGTATTTTCTCGACGCGTAGTGAAGGCATTATTCCGCGCGGCTAGCGAAGTGAAGTCACTCTCGTCCAAGTTTGCGGTAGAACGGGATGGATCAATTATGCGTACAAGGGCCACTCGTCATCTCTGCGGAACGTGCATCAGGACCTTTGGGTCGATTGACGCCCTACGCATGCACATCGTGCATGAACACCCTCGCCTCAAAATGCCCGCGGCATTAGAACGGCGAAAGGAAGTTCGTAAAGCCTCCTGACCGACACCGCGACGAGTGCATAGCGATACTGCCTTGGCGTTGCGGCGATCGAAACACGGCTCATGAGGTGAGACTACGGCTGCAGTGACTGCGCGAATCAAACCCCGAGAGCAAATATTTTCCACGAACCGGAGACTCCTTTGAGTTGATGCTCGCCAAGATCCCTGAACGACATCCCGGATCCGGTCACAAGGTCCTTGACCGTAGAGGAAACCAGCACTTGCCCCGGCCCCGCCATGGCGGCGATGCGAGCCCCAATGTGGACGGCAATGCCACCGACGTCGTCGTCGCGGAGTTCGACTTCGCCGCAGTGAAGACCCGCTCGGATCTCAACACCCAATGACCCCACGTCGTCGCGAAGGGCGCTCGCGCAACGTAGGGCCCGTCCCGGACCGTCAAATATTGCGAGGACTCCATCTCCCATTGACTTCACTTGGCGACCTTGAAAGCGCTCGATGTGTTGGCGTGCGATCCGGTCATGGCCGTCCAACACCGCCCGCCACTGTCGATCTCCTAGCTCTCCAGCTCGCTCTGTCGAGCCGACGATGTCGGTAAAGAGAACTGTCGCGAGAACGCGGTCCGGCTCGAGTGCTCGCGGAACTCCGGTGAGGAACTCTTCGACTTCGTCGAGGATCTGGTCAGGATTGATCCACGGCAGGTGATCTTCCCCGGGGAGGTCGACGAATCGTGCGCCGGGTATCCGCGCGGCGATGTACTGACCCTCTTCCACCGTTGAGTCGCGATCATCGTGTCGGTGCAACACGAGTGTCGGCACGCGTATTGACGACAGCAACGGGCGAATGTCGACTTGGCTATTCATGAGAATCAGGTCGCGAGCTGCTCCAGGGCTTGCCGCGGCCCGAGCGCGCTGCACCCACCATCGGGTCATCGCTTCATCCGCGTTGGGCGCCATCGTGCTCATGTCCGCGTCGGTGTTCCAGGAGCGTTCCGTTTCACTCGCGTACTCCTGACGTCTTTCCCACGTCGGAGCCCACGGGTAGTCGTCGTCGGGATCACGCCGTTTCGCGTAGGTCCCGTATAAGACGAGCCCAAGTGTCCGATCGGGAAACGTGCCCGCAAACAGCACGGATAAAGGTCCACCTTCCGAATAGCCAAAGAGTACGGCCCGCTCGCTACCCACGGCTTCGAGAACAGCGCGCACGTCGTCCATGCGAGTTTCGAGGTCCGGGAGACCACCGGGTCGGTCAGAGAGACCGGTTCCTCGCTTGTCAAAGCGAATAAGACGCGAGAATGACGCGAGTCTGCTGAGAAAATGAGCCGAGCGTGGCTCGTCCCAGTCGAGATCGAGGTGAGAGACGAACCCTGGAACGAGCACCAGGTCAAAGGGGCCATCGCCTACGACCTGGTAGGCGACATTGACATCACCACTGCGGGCGTACCGTACCTGCGGCCTTTCCATCACCTCCAGTATTCCCCGCAGGTGGGCTCGACCACTGTCTCGTGCCAGAGAGATCGGCTGCTATTCATCGAAAGAGGCCCGGTTGACCATTTACTCATTACTCAACGCCGAAGACGCCACCGTGGACGCAGAGTCGCCATGCACGACTGGCGAGCCGTTCACATTCTCTCAGTCGCGGGTTCGATCTCCGCTCGTTTGATCTAGTCGAACCTCTGATGCGTAGGATACGAAAGTGGCCGTGCGACGCGAAGTGCTCCGAGGTCTCGAGCGATTGAACGCGACAAGCACGGTTTTGCGGCGCGCTCGTCTAGCCGATCCGCTCGTTGGCTTCTGGGAAGCTGCCGATGTGCAGTGGTGGTGGGGCCGACATCGGGCGTCCGATGAACTCGCGTTGCCGGTCTGGTTCGACGAAGTCGGTCCCGTTGCGGCTGCTGGGCTGACCGCCAATAAGGACGCCTGGCAAGTGGATGTCTTCGCGGTGCCGTCGACCGTTACGCAAGAAGAGATCTGGACTGCCGCGCTGGAGGCTGCCGCGGGGTATCGAAGCCCCGGACTCGAAATGCTCGTGCACGAGGGCGACGCGTCGCTGGTGGACCTCGCTCTTGGCAGTGGGTTCACGATGACCGACGAGTTGTCGGGTACCACATGGATGGACGCCGATCAACACCCGCGGGTCACGCAGGTCGACGGGTATGCGATCATCGACCGCACCGAGAGCTCGGATCGTCCGCACCCGATGATCGGCCGAAACGGTGAACAGATTGAGCAACGACTGCAACAGTGCTCGCTGTATGACCCGACTCTTGATTTGTCCGTTGTAGACGCGAACGGCACGGTCGCCGGATATGCCTTGTTCTGGTTCGACCTTGCGACATTTGTCGGGATACTAGAGCCGATGCGCGTTCACGACGACTTCCAACGGCGTGGTCTCGCGCGCATGTTGCTGACGAACGGCCTCGATCGCCTTGCGCGTAAGGGCGCGCGTCGATTGAAAGTCGGCTTCAGTACCGACGCCGCTCGCAATCTCTACCTCGGCGCAGGTCTCGTTCAGACGTCCGTTGACCGGCTCCTCACCCGACCAGCAGCGCAGTGATGACGTACCAAGCAATCGCTCCGCCACGCTTGAAGAGACGTTGATCGTGGATCGCGTGATCAAATGTGGAGCGGTACTTCCCGGCGGGACAGCCACCGAACAACTTGATCTTGCGATACTGGCTGAGGAAACGGGATGGGACGGCGTCTTCGTCTGGGAGGCGGCATATGGCGTGGATGCCTGGTCTCTGCTAGCGGCGATCTCAGCTAAGACCACGCGCATTCGAGTTGGGACCGATCTAACTCCACTGCCCTGGCGTCGTCCGTGGAAGGTCGCGAGTCAGGTAGCGACGGTTGACCAAATCTCCGGGGGCAGAGCAATCCTGACGGTCGGTCTTGGCGCACTCGCCGAAGATCTTCCACTGACCGGCGAGGTCACTGATCTGCGCACACGCGCCGAGCGACTTGATGAGGGCATCGACCTGATTCGCTCGCTCTGGGACGGTGAACTGACTTATCACGGAAAGTTCTTTGACTACGACGGCCGAGGCGCACAAAATCTCAGCGGTGCAGCGACTCCGGTACAGAGTCGCATCCCCATATGGGTTGTGGGGCTTTGGCCCCGGCCAAAGTCAATGGCGCGCGTGCTTCGTTGTGATGGGATTGTGCCTCAATACGATGGCGAACCAAATCCGCTCGAGGCACGTCAAATTTCTGAATGGCTAGCGCAGAAGGGCGCGTCCCACATTGACGTGATTTCAGAAGGAGAGACGTCTGCGAGCGACATCGAGAACGCAGCGTCGGTCGTATTGCCATGGGCGGACGCAGGGTGCACGTGGTGGCTCGAAACTCGGTGGGGGTCGGCCGAGAGTGGCGCCGACCGAGTCGACGAAGTTCGCGAGCGATTGAAGGCTGGCCCACCGCATATTTCGTGAGTTCGTCAGGTGTCTGTGACTAAGACAACTAGCCTGTAAAAGGCTCGCAGTGCGGTCCGGTAATCGAGGAGCGCAATGGCGTTATTGAAAAAGAGCTTGGTCATTCTCGCTTCAACAGTTCTTGTGGGCGGGGTAGTAGTTGCCGCGAACGCCGTCACAACCTCTTCTAGTTCCGCGACGTATTCGGCCTGCGTCAGTTCGACAACGAAGACATTGTCAAACGTCACCATCAATTCCTCTCCCAAGTGCCCGAGCCATTCGCGCCTCATCACGTGGAACGCTCGAGGATCCGTCGGTGCGTCGGGAACTCGCGGATCGCTGTGGAGCGCGGGGAGCGTCGCGCCCAGTGCCGTCGTGGGGCAGCTCGACGGTGACCTTTACCTCGATACCTCTACCGGCGACGTGTACGAGTTCGTGTCGGGCGCCTGGACCTCCGAAGGAAGTGTCAGAGGACCGGCAGGGCCGACGGGTGCTGCTGGTCAGACCGGCTCCGCGGGTACTCCCGGGAACAGCGCCGCCGTGGGCGATAACTGCGCCAGCGGTCAGTCCGTGACGGGACTTGATTCGTCGGGGAATATTGTGTGCAGCTATCCCGTGTCCTTGGTGATGCAGGAAAATACCTACAACTGCGGCGCCACCTGCTGGGGCTCATATTCCGGTGCGGGCCTTGAGGTCGGCGCGACGGTCAACGTGTACGCCACAGCTCCTTTCTCCGGATTGGTCTCGAGTGGCGTCGTGGCGAATGACGGCACGGCCGGAGGGGATCTCGGTCTCACGTGCAATCACGGTTGGGCCGGGGTCTACGCAACCTCGACGACTGCAGCTGGCGTCACTATTACCTCGAACATTGTCAACAGTCCCTGCGGATAGTTTCGTCAGTTTGCTCCAACGTCTGAACGAACAACTCAGAAATACTCCGACTTACTGAGAGCTGGGGTTAGTCGACGCTTCCAGCGACGCCGTGAAGGTGGAAACGTCATCGCCGCAATCATCAGTAACGAAATCGTGGCGATGAAAAGCGCGACTGACCACTCCTCTTTCCTCGTTGTCGCTCTCGTGGCGTAACGATGAGGAAAGGTCATGGTTGCGATTGTGGAATGCTGAATGAAGCCGCTCTTGACGGTGAGATCAACTCGCCATGGTCCTTGAGGGAAACGCGAGTCAAGTTGAACGGTGGCTAGTTCAGACCTGCCCGGTGCCAGGAGTGTTCCCGCTTTCACGAGGAACGGTCCCGCATGAATACCCTCAGGTCCATGCGAAAGGGTTAGTCGACCACTGAGATACAATGTGCTTTTCCCGGTGTTGTCGATACGAGCATCGAGTTGCAGCTTCCCCGAGGTTGTGCGCGCCGCAGTGAGCGTCCCGAGAGTGAACGTTGACGGGGGAGCGCCGCCAGGACCGATCGCCACGTACATACGTACGCCGACTCGACTCACCAGAGTGATACCTCTGCCGCTGGGCGGTGGAGCTGACACGGAAGCCCACACGACGGCATTTTGTTCGCCTCGCGATGCGGCACTGGGGACCTTGATGGTCACCGTGTCGAATGATTCCGAGTGTGGCGCTAATCGAACAGAGTCGGTTCTCAGTGACGACCAACTCGACAGTTCGTTAACGGTGCTCCCGGGAGAGTAGCGAAAATTCCCGTGGACGACATCGGCGCCCGCGACGTACATCGAGACGTCCGCGACAGCGTTGGTGTCGTTGTCGATCTCGACTATGCGCACGAGAGAAGATCCAGGCGAGAGCCGGTCAACGATATAAGAGTCTGCTAGTGGAGAGCTCGATGACTCTCCATGCGTCGGAACCAGGCGAATTCCAATCGTCCCGAGCGCGGACGTTGTCGAGCTGTTCGATGCGGCCGCTGACCACGATTGCGAAAAAACCGTCACAGCGCCCGTGGCCAGCAGCGTGCACATCAGTTGAACGCGATTCATGGCACGTTGGTTGGCTTACGCGACCGATTGAGTAATGGTGGCGCCGTAGATACCCGGGGCAAAGTTCGCCGGTATGGAAACCGTAATTGTCGGGTCCCAACTTGCCGTACTAATGCCGGTACTCGCCCCCGTCACCACCGTAGAGACGCCGGTCAAGTCAGTGACGTTCACAGCGGTTGCCACAACGTTCGACACCGTGACAGGTCCCGCGGCGTAGCTGACGTTGCTGGCCGGATCGGCGGGCCCACCACTTGGAGTAAACGCCGTGGAAATCGCGGACGCCGTCCACGTGGTCGTACCGCCGCGTTGGTCGGTAACGGTGACCGTACCAATTTGGCCCGAGATCGTGCTCGCGGTAGTGGAAGAGACTTGCGAGCCAAGTGACACACTAAGTGTCGGTGTACTGATGGAGAGAGCACCCGCGGTGAGTGTGAACGTCATTGGAGTGGCCGCTGATGCTGACGGCGCATACAGGAGTACGGCGGACAATGCGAAGGCCGTGCTCGCAGCACCAAGGAACTTCGTCTTCATAACTGCATTCCCGACTTTCAGCTGGGTCTGGGCTGAAAATGAACTGACCTACGTCTCTCATGAGAACGAAACTTTCGAACCAGACCAATATTACACGACATTTATATCGGGATAACAATAACGTGTATATAAAATACCCAATTCATTAACAAGTAATCCAGTTCGTGTAAACTGGAACATGCTGGTCAGGCGGAGAAAGTGGTTTTAATGAGCGAAGTTTCAGATTTTCGACTCTTGACGAACCATGGGAACACGCTCCTACTGATTGCCCGAGACCCGCGCATTCGCTTGCGCGACATTGCGACGGCATTGGATATCACGGAACGTCGAGCGCAACGCATCGTCGGCGAATTGGTGGCCACCGGGTATCTGATGAAAGAGCGCGAAGGCCGAAGAAACTTTTACCACGTCGCGACCCACCTGCCATTGAGGTTGCCCTTCCAACAAGACGTCGATCTTGGCACGCTGCTAACGATTATTCCTCATGACGCCGAGGCGAAATCCTGAACGCGGTGCTGTCAGACTGACGTCATGGCGGGCATTCACGGCGTGGTGCGTCGCGCGAGTTCAGACGACGTAGTTGACGTTCTGGAGTTCGACCGCGCCGTGCCGATTGGTCACGAGCGGGGCCCGCTGCTCACTGACCGGGTGATCTCTGGTGAAGTGATCCTCTACGAGCGCGAAGGGCTTTTGTCGGGCTACGCAGTGATCAGGCCGCGCTCGTTCTTTGGGCGTGACTTTGTGGAGTTACTGACGGTGGCAACCAGCGAACGTCGTACCGGACTCGGCAGCGTCTTACTAAGAGAAGCGGTCGCTACGTCGTCAACACGTCGGATATTCACCTCGACCAATCGTTCCAATATTCCGATGATCCGCTTGCTAGAGAAGGAAAACTGGCAATTCAGCGGCGAACTTGAGGGGATAGACGAAGGGGATCCGGAGAGGATTTACTTCAAAGACGCGGACTAAACCCTTTGCCAGAATGGTTCGACGAAATTCTCCGGCCAAATCGTCAAAGCCTTGGCGTCGTCTGATGGCTTAAAAAACGACGGAGGGACTCAGCGCCGTGTTAACTTACGTCTGAGGACGCCCAGACCCTGCTCTCTCCGTAGGAGTGAGGCAAAATTGTGGGTGAACGCAGGCGCAGTGGCAGAGCTCTCGCCAACGATGAGATAATCCGCACTGCGGCGGCCAACGAAATCGTACGA
>FTAR01000027.1_pt1 | contig 14351 bp, 13 predicted proteins | sample 1639151 | NCBI WGS metagenome assembly FTAR01 (sample SAMEA3914812, study PRJEB12502) | metagenome | biome: forest; material: soil | place: Canada | collected 2011-07-07 | depth 0.1 m
AAGTGCGTCGCGGCTTCGACAATGGCCTGAGCCATGCGAACCGGTTCGTCACTCTTGAAGATGCCCGAGCCCACAAAGACTGCTTCGGCGCCGAGCTGCAAGACAAGTGATGCGTCGGCGGGGGTCGAAATGCCACCGGCGCAGAAAAGAGGCACGGGCAGTTTGCCCAGCTCTGCGACCTCTCGCACGAGGGCGAGCGGAGCCTGGAGGTCTTTCGCGAGCGAGTACAGCTCGCTGGCGTCGGCGCTGTGCAAGCGGCGCATCTGCGCGTTGATCGTGCGAAGGTGTCGCACTGCTTCAACGACGTTGCCCGTACCAGCTTCACCCTTGGAACGAATCATGCACGCACCTTCGCCGATGCGTCGCAACGCCTCACCGAGGTTTGTCGCGCCACACACGAAGGGAACGGTAAACGCCCACTTGTCAATGTGATTCTCTTCGTCGGCCGGAGTAAGAACCTCCGATTCGTCGATGTAGTCAACGTCGAGGGCTTGGAGAATCTGCGCCTCGGCGAAGTGACCAATGCGGGCCTTCGCCATAACGGGGATGGTGACGGATGCTTGAATCTCTTGGATCATCAAGGGGTCACTCATGCGAGCAACGCCGCCGTCGCGACGAATGTCAGCCGGGACACGCTCTAGGGCCATGACGGCCACGGCGCCGGCGTCCTCGGCGATTTTGGCCTGTTCTTGGTTAACGACGTCCATAATGACGCCGCCGCGCAACATGTCAGCGAGACCGCGCTTGACGAGAGCGGTGCCGGTCGTGGATGGACTTGTCGAAGAACTCATGCAACCAGCCTAATGGCGCGGAACTACCACTCTTCGAGTGCGCGGGCTCGCAGTTCGGCGTCGTCGAGGTCACCCAGGTCACTGACCCGTCGGTCGCTCCACGGGTCGAAGAACACCCAACGCCACTGGGCGTAGGTGGACGAGGCGAAAAACGAGTCGGGGGCCAGTTGCTGGCGCGCGCACTTGCGCAGCGCTCCCGCCAACCCGAGCGGATAGCGAATACTCGCCGCAGCCACTTCGTCGGCGCGGTAGGCCTGACCGTGACCGGCCAATCCCTGACGGGCGTCGTCGCTGATCGACGAGACCGCGGCGACACTCTCTCGCTCTAAGAGTCCGAGGCGCTGGCGAGCGAGGCAGTGCGCGACGACACCCTCGAGCTCGATCAACTCAAAGTCCTGCATCATCGCCGAAGTCACGAAGAGTGAGTACTTGGCGCCGTCGGGCACGAGTGCCGCGTTGTAGCCCTGGTCACTCACGATGAACGCCGACACGTTGTCGACGCCGAAGGTCGCCGCGAGTCGATCGAGCACAGTCACGAGACGAAGACGCTCGGTGGCGTCGCCGCCGGGGGCGAGAGCCGAAAGCATCTCCGCGCCGAGAGTGTGTCCGCGCTGGTGATACGTCGCGAGCGCGCGACGAAGATCCCAGGCGTACAGCAGAGCGACGGCGAGGCCGACGGCGGGCAGCCACGGCACCGCGACCACGCCAACGATCAGTGCGAGGACCAGTACAACGACGACGATCGTCTGAGGCAGACGGCGGCGAACCGCGAAGGCGCGAAGCGCCCGTTGATGATGCTGACGCTCACTCGCCGACGGGGCGTAGGGGTTGTTCCAGTTCGGATCGAGCACCGGAGCCACGTAGCGCGGTCCGCGATCGCGCGATTCGTGTGAGCGCCGAGAGCGCGATCGTTGCTTGGTAGCCACCTCTTCAGGCTACTGGGTGCCCAAAACGCTGACGCGCGAGTTCGTAGCGCGCCTCGTACTCGTCGACCAACTTCGACATCGACCAGTTCTCGGCGTACTCGCGTGCCGCAGCGGTGCGTTCCTCACTCTCGTCGCGAAGCGCCGCTTTAATGGCCACTTCCAGTGAACGCGCGTCGCCGGGGTGAAAGAGAGTCGCGTGACCACCGGCCGCCTCGCGATAACCGTTGATGTCGCTCGCCACGACCAGTGTTTCGCTGGACATACCTTCGAGCAGGACGAGGCCGAAACTCTCACCGTGCGTTGACGGCGCCACCAGAGCGTGAACGCGGCGAAGCCAGGATCGCTTTTGCGCGTCCGATACACGTCCGAGGAAGACGACCCGCGGATCGTGCGCGGCGAGCGCTTCGAGCCGGGCTCGGTCGGGTCCGTCGCCCGCGATCACGAGACGCCACGGTTTGTTCGCGCGGGCATTATGTTCGCGCGTCGCTTCGATGAGGGTCGCGACACCCTTTCGATCTTCGAGTCGACCGACGTAAAACAACACGACCTCGACCGATCGTTCGCGCGCGGACGTTACGAATCGTTCAGTTTCAAAACCGTTGAAGAGAACGTCACTGGCCACGCCCGTCGCGCGCTCAATCGTCGCCGCCGCGGCAGGGCTGACGGCAACACTGACATTGAGACGTCGAGCCAACGCGCGAATGATCGGCGCCCCGTACGTGAGAGCGGGACCGCCGCCACTGCGGTGAAACGTGCCGAGCGTTGGAAATCTGTGAGCCCAGAGGCTCGCCCACCCGAGGAGCGGCGCAAACGGCTCGTGAAAGTGCACGACGTCAGGCTGAAAACCAGAAATGGCGTCGCTGGCACGTTGCGACGCCAGCGGCGACAACGTCAATGGGGCGCGCGATCCATTTGCCGGCATCGACACGCGCAAGCCGAGGCGCACCACGTTCGCGGGAGTGTCGTACCTGTTCTCGTCGTGGCCGTCGGGTACGACCACCAGAACGTCGTCACCGCGCGAGCTCAGAACTCGACTCATCGCGAGGACCTGCTCTTGCACCCCGCCGAAGACGCTGAGCGCGTAGGGCGACACGAGAGCAATACGACGAACGCTCACGAGGCGAAGCGAGGTTGCAAGACGTGCCACTGCTCTGGCGCGCGGCGAATCAGATTCTCAAGTTCGCGCGTGACGCTTTGCGTGACGCGCAGGACGTCCTCGCGCAAACGCGCGGTTCGTGTGGTGTCGATAGGTGGCGTCACCACGGCAAAGTGGTCACGACCGGGACCCGTGTAACAGGCCGCCGCGACGAGCGTCGCTCCCGTTCGCAACGCCAACGTGGCCGGTCCCGCCGGCATTGTGACGCGTTCAGAGAAGAAGTCGACTTCAAGGCCGTTTTCTTGAAGATCGCGGTCGCAGAGGAGTCCAACCACGCCGCCACTACGCAACGTCGACAACAACACGGTGCCCGCGTGGTCGTTGAGCGGCTCGATGCGAATGCCGATCGACTCGCGCTTCTCCTTGAACCAGGTGAAGAGCTCGGGCGGATCGAGCTCTTCGGCGACAGCGGTCATCGTGAGGCCAATCGAATCGAGGAACGACCCGCCCCACTCCCAGGAGCCAATGTGCGGTAACGCAACGATGATCCCCTGCCCACGTGCCTTAGCCGCCTGAAGATGCTCGAGACCTTCCGCAATGACGAATCGCTCCGTAATGGCTGACTTCTTCATGGCCGGAAGCTTCGCGCCTTCGGCCCAGTAGTGCCCGTAACCGCGAAAACCCCGATCGATGAATTCTTCCAACAGAGCATCGGCGACGATCACATCGGGCGTGGTTAGTACGTGGCGCAGATTGTCGCGCAAGTTTTCGCGCGCCGAAGGGTTACGGCGTCCCATCGTTTGGGCGATGGTCTCGGCGATAGCGAGGTCCACGCGTAGCGGCAGGGCCTCCATGCACGCGCCGAGCGTTTTAAAGGCCGCAACGCGCGCCGCGGTGGCCACGTCTAGTGGCGCGAAGCGCGACTAAGTCCGCGGCGAAGACGCCGACTGTGCTGGCGAGCGCGCAGGGTGGACGTGGTCGAGGGCGCCGGTCGGGCCGCTACTTGCCAGACGCGCCAGAAACGACCACCGGCGGTCATGGCCGTCAGGCCGAGCATGATCCAGAGGACCGGAATAAATATGGCAGTTGCGAGAAGTCCCACTCCGAGCAAGATCATGCGCTCGGCGCGTTCCATCAGACCGCCCTTGGCTGCGAGACCGAGGCTTTCCGCCTTGGAACGCTGGTAGGAGATGAGGAACGTCGTCGTCAAAATGCCAAACGGCAGCAAGACCAGTTGACCGTGATGGTGAGTCGTGAGGTAGTACGCCACGCCGCCCATAATCACCGCATCCGCGACGCGGTCTGTCACCGAGTCAAAGAAGTTGCCGCGTTGGCTCGCGCGCTGCGAGGCCTTGGCCACTGCACCATCGAGCAGATCGTGCGCACCAGTAAGAGTCAGCAAAATAATGGCTAACCAGTGGTATCCCACGGCGATCGCCCACGCCGTCGCGCAGGCGAAGACGAGGCCCGAGCCAGTAAGAACGTCGGCCGAAAATCCAATTCGTACGAGCCAGCGCCCCACGGGCGCCATACTCGTGTCTACCGACTGGCGAAATTTGCCGTCGAACATCGACCCTCTTGGCTCATGGGGTGAGTCTACCGGTACTGCCCGGTAAGCCCTGGATTACAGGTGGTCAAAGACCTTGTGCCAGGTAGAAACCAGTGACTCGGACAGCACCCTCGTTTCACCGATTGTCGTCATGAAGTTCGTGTCGCCGTTCCAGCGCGGCAGCGCGTGAGCGTGCAAGTGACGCGGTATTCCAGCTCCTGCCGCGGTGCCCAGATTCATGCCGACATTCATGCCGTCGGGTTGGTAGGTCGCGTCCAATGCGGTGACCGCTCGTCGCAGCACTCCCGTGTAGTCGGTGTACTCCTCGTCGCTTAACTCTTCGAGTGACGCCACGTGACGATACGGCACCACCAGCAAGTGTCCCGAGCCATAAGGAAACGCGTTCAACACAAGAAACGCGTACTCACTGCGCAACAAGACGCCGGTCGACTCGTCGACGGGCTCGGTGCCGAGTTGACAGAACACGCAATCGGAGTCATCACGATCGTGCTCACCGGCGAACGCACTCGAGACATAATTTTCGCGCCACGCCGCGGAGAACCTCTCGAGAGGCACTACGGCGCCTCGGGCGACGCGTGGCGCGCGACCTCATCGACGAGACGACTGGCAAACTCGCCAACACTGACGCCGCGCTCGGGATCGTTTGAGCCACGCGCGTTGATGCCGACAGTTCCCCCAGCGACGTCCTCGTCACCGACCACGACCACGTAGGGAATCTTCTCGAGCTTGGCCTTTCGAATGCGCGACCCGAGCGGCTCGGTGGCGTCCTCGACGCGAGTTCGCAGTCCGCGCTCTCGTAACAACGCCGCGACTTCGTAGGCGTAGTCGTCGTGGTCGTTGCGTACGCCCAGCACCCGCACCTGTTCCGGCGACAGCCAGGTCGGAAGGTTGCCGGCGTAGTGCTCTATCAAGATGGCCATGAATCGCTCAACCGAACCGAAGAGCGCGCGATGGATCATGATGGGGCGCTGGCGAGTGTTGTCCGGAGCGACGTAGGTAGCGTCAAAGTTGTTGGGTGTCTGAAAGTCCAACTGCACCGTCGATATCTGGTGGGTGCGACCAATGGCGTCACGTGCCTGCACCGAGATCTTCGGGCCATAGAAAGCGCCGCCACCGGGATCCATCACAAACTCGAGACCGGCGCCTTGGCACACGGTGGCGAGGATGGCTTCGGCTTCGGCCCACTCTTCGTCGGTGCCGACCGCCTTGCCCGGAGGTCTCGTCGAAAGTTCCAGATAGAAGTCGTTGAGGCCGAAATCGCGCAACAGGTCAAGAACGAAGTTCAGCGTGCGCCTCAACTCCACTTCCATCTGATCGCGCGTGCAAAAGATGTGCGCGTCGTCTTGCGTCATACCGCGCACACGCGTCAGTCCCTGCACCACGCCGGACTTTTCGTAGCGATAGACCGAGCCGAACTCGAACATTCGAAGCGGCAGTTCGCGATAGCTGCGTTGGCGCGCCTTGAAGATCGTCACGTGAAACGGACAGTTCATCGGCTTCAGGTAGTACTCCTGGCCCTCGTCGAGAGTCATCGGCGGATACATTCCTTCGGCGAACCACGTGAGGTGACCGGACGTCACGAAGAGATCAGCTTTGGTGATGTGAGGGGAGTAGACGAATTCGTAGCCAGACACTTCGTGACGCTGACGCGAATACTCCTCCATCACGCGGCGGATGATTCCTCCGCGAGGATGAAAGACCGCGAGTCCGGGTCCGATCTCACTCGGGAACGAAAAGAGATCGAGTTCGGCGCCGAGCTTTCGGTGATCGCGCTGCTCCGCTTCTTCGAGATGACGAAGATGCGCTGCGAGCGCGTCCTTGGACTCCCAGGCAGTTCCGTAGATGCGCTGCAACTGAGGATTCGTCTCGAGGCCTCGCCAGTACGCCCCGGCGACGCGGGTCAACTGGAAGTGTCCTAGTCGGGCGGTCGACGGAACGTGAGGTCCGCGACAAAGATCGACAAACGAGGGGGTGTTCGAGTAGGTCGACACCACGGCGTCGCCACCGGTCTCGGCCAGATCCTCTTCGTTTCCACGAGCCACCGCCTCGATGATCTCGATCTTGAAGGGCTGGTCGCGGAACAGATCCAGACCTTCGGCGACGGAATACACTTGGCGCGTAAACGGCTGATCTTCGGCGATGATCGCGCGCATTTCTGCATCCACGCGCACCAGATCGTCGTCGCTGAAGTGAGCGCCACCAGGGAGTTCGAAGTCGTAATAGAAACCGTCGCGAATGGCCGGACCGATCGCGTAGTGCGCCCCGGGCCAGAGCCTGGTCACCGCTTGGGCCAAAACGTGCGCGCTCGAGTGGCGAAGTACTTCTCGTCCGTCGTCGCCGGCCGGAGTCACGATCGACACTTGGTCGCCGTTCGAAAGCGACGTGTTGAGGTCGGTGAGGCTCCCGTTTACCGTGGCCGCAATTGCGTCTTTCGCCAGGCGCGGCCCGATAGATCGGGCCAAGTCGAGCGCCGTCGATCCCTCTTCGAGGGTTCGCGGACTGCCGTCGGGAAGCTCAACTTTGATCTCGGACATCGTTACCTTTCGCTGCTTACAGCGTAACGCCGAGCAGTGCCGCGGCCGAGGTGACGTTCGAACCGGCGTGCGCGGCCGCGTCAATCGCGCGCAGGGCCGAAGGCGTATCGAGGTCATCGTCGAGGGCAGCGCGCACGTCGTCGAGCACGCTAGACGTGCGACCCGTTAACGACGATCGCCACGTCGCGAGGCGTGACTGGGCGCGTGACAACAACTCCTCGCGCCACTCCCAGTCGTCGCGGTAGAACTGATCGAGGAGAGACAGCCGAACGGCCGCCGGTTCGGAGCGACTCGCGAGTTCGTGAACGAAGACGAGATTGCCGAGGGACTTGCTCATCTTCACTCCCTCGAGCCCGACGAGGCCCACGTGCATCCAGTGCTTGACGAAGGGCTCGCCCGTCACGGTCTCGCTCTGGGCCGCTTCGCACTCGTGGTGAGGAAAGGCGAGGTCGCGGCCTCCCCCGTGCACGTCCAGCGTGACTCCAAGTTCTCGAAGCGCCAGAGCCGAGCACTCGATGTGCCAACCCGGTCGACCCGGTCCCCAGCGTGACTCCCACCCCGGCTCGTCTTCGAGTGAGGGCTGCCACAGTACGAAGTCGAGAGGATCACGTTTTTTCGGATCGTCCGGCCGACCACCATGTTCCTTGGCGAGAGCGAGCATGGCGTCGCGACCTTCGTGACTGACTTGACCAAATCGAGGGAACTTCGCCACTTCGAAGTAGACGTTGCCCTCGACCTCGTAGGCAACGCCCCGGTCGAAGGTCTCACCGATCAAAGTGAGGATTTCCGGAATCGCACTCGTCGCTCGCGGCTCGGAGTACACCGGCAACAGGTTGATGAGTTTCATGTCACGCTCGAACGTGACCATCTCTTGAGCGGCGAGATCGAGATAGTTGACGCCGAGCTCGCGGGCCTTGCGCAAGATATCGTCGTCGACGTCGGTGACGTTGCGAACGAGGCGCGCGTCGTGTCCCGCGTCGATGAGACGACGACTGAGCACGTCAAAGGCCAGGTAGACGAAGGCGTGGCCTAGGTGCGCGGAGTCGTAGGGCGTTATCCCGCAGCTGTACAGATTCGCGATGGGACCAACGTCGAGCGGGAACACGCCCCGGCGCGCACTGTCGTAGAGCTGCATCAGTCAGGAAACCCGGCGAGTTTCAGATAACTGTGAGCCTTGTGACGAATGTTGATCGAAATGCAGACCGCCGTGAATGCCTCAATTGCACTCGCGAGCGACATTGAGCCCGCTTCGACGCCTCGCAGTCCGGGCATCTCGTTCACCATTTCCGCGACGAGAGATCGTGCGGCCGCGCTGTCGGAAAAAATCACCACGTCGGCGTCGAGTCCACTGTCGAGGTCTTCCATTTCGCTCGCCGGTAGATGATGAAATGCTCCGACGATACTGCTCTCCGGCAAAGCGAAGGCCAACTGGGCAGCCATCGATCCGCGCGGAGGATAGAGCGGGACGAGCTCTTTTCCTTCGCGAACAAGGGCGTTCACCATTGAGATGACGACCTTTCCTCGCAACGCATCGCGCAGCGTCTTCACAGTCGCGACCGCAGAGTCCCACGGCGTTGCGACAACGACGATCTCACAGTCCGCCGCGACCTCGTTGGTGCCGCCACGGATGACGCCGTCACCGCGCGGCAGAAGTGCCGACGCCGTCACACCCGCGCGCGTTTCGTCGCGTGAGCCGAGCACCACATCGAAGCCGGCACTCGCGAGTCGCAGCGCTACGCCTCGCCCGGCCGGACCGGTGCCACCTAACACTCCTACAGTCGTCATCGTCGCCCCTCGTTCGCAAAACCTAGAAGTACGCTAACAAGATGGCACTCCTGAGCGATCACCGTATCCTGGTCACCGGCGTCTTAACCGACGACTCGCTGGCCTTCGGCATTGCCAAGCGCGCGCTCGAAGAAGGGGCCACCGTCGCTCTGTCGGGATTTGGCCGCGGCATGTCGATCACGCGGCGCACGGCGAAGAAGCTGGGCGACGTCGGCGAGATCATCGAACTTGACGTCATGAGTCCCGAACAGATCGCCTCGGCCGTCGATGAGGTGACCTCGCGTTTTGGACGGCTCGACGGGCTCGTTCACGCCATTGGCTACGCGCCACCCAGCTGCCTCGGTTCAGGCATGTTCGTCGCCCCCTTCGAGGACGTGTCGACCGCAATGCACGCGTCAACCTATTCCCTGGCCGCTCTGGTCGGCGCCTTTCGCCCCCTGCTGCAAAAGAGCGAAGCCCACGGCGGGGCGTCCGTGGTGGCGTTGGATTTTGACGGCTCGCGGGCCTATCCCATGTACGACTGGATGGGCGTGATGAAAGCCGGCCTGGAATCGCTCGGTCGGTACTTGGCGCGCGAGGTCGGCGCCGACCATATTCGAGTGAACATGTTGGCCGCCGGACCAGTTCGCACCATGGCCGCAAAATCCATTCCTGGATTTTCACTCTTCGAAGACACCTGGAGTGAGCGCGCGCCTCTCGGCTGGGACGTGCACGACGCCAGCGCCGTCGCCGACACGGCCGTGGCCTTACTCTCGCCGTTACTTCGCGCCACGACCGCCTCGATCATTCACGTCGACGGCGGCGCTCACGCGATGGGCTAGTCCTCCTGGCCGCCGAACTGTGTTTCGTAGAGATCGCGGTAGAGCCCCTCTTGAGCATGCAGTTCCGTGTGGGTCCCGCGTTGCACGATACGTCCGGCCTCGACGACAAGTATCTGGTCAGCGTTTCGGATAGTCGAGAGGCGGTGCGCGATCACGAGCGACGTGCGTTGTCGCATTGTTTCGTCGAGCGCTCGTTGCACGGCCGCTTCGCTCTCGGCATCAAGGTGCGCCGTTGCCTCGTCGAGAACCACGAGGTGAGGTGCTTTCAACAAGAGTCGTGCCAGAGCCACGCGTTGCTTTTCTCCACCGGACAGTCGGTACCCGCGCTCCCCCACCACCGTGGCCAGGCCCAAAGGCAAGGAGGCCACGAGCTCGGCGATCTGAGCAGAAGCGAGAGCCTTCGCGATCTCGTCGTCGGTCGCGTCGGGCTTGGCGAAAACGAGATTCGCGCGCAACGTGTCGTGAAAGAGATGGGCGTCTTGCGTCACCACGCCGACGGTCGCGTTCAGTGATGCCGTGGACGCATTGCGAATGTCCACGCCATTAATCGTCACCGATCCGCCGTCGACGTCGTAGAGGCGTGAGACGAGCATGGAAATCGTCGTCTTGCCCGCGCCGCTCGGACCGACGAGGGCGGTCATCGTTCCCGGCTTCACTTCGAAGTTCACGTCGTGAAGAACCGAGGTGCGCGGCGTATCGTCAAGACGCGCCACGGCTTCGAGTGAGGCCAGGGACACGTCTTGCGCGCCGGGGTAGGAGAACTCGACGTGGTTGAAGCGAAGATCCGCTGGACCGACAGGGATCGTCTGCGGGTTCGCACTTTCTTTGATCATGGGCTCTAAATCGAGCACTTCGAAGAGGCGCTCGAAGCTGACCATGGCCGACATGTAGTCGATGTTGAGGTTCGACAGCTGCGTTAGCGGGCCGTAAAGACGAGTGAGGTACGCCGTCAGAGCGACCACAGTTCCCACCATCAGTACCCCACGGGCTGCTTCGAAGCCGCCAAATCCGTAGGCGAAAGCCGTCGCCAGGGACGCCGTCAACGAAAGGGAGATGAAGAAGAAGCGCTGGTACATGGCTTGATGAATACCGATGTCACGGACCTGTCGCGCTCGGTCGTCAAAGTTCTCGCGCTCCTCTGTAGGACGACCGAAGAGCTTGACCAGCATGGCGCCCGCGACGTTGAAGCGTTCGGACATCACCATGTTCATCTCGGCGTTCAGTTCCATGCCCCGCTGAAACAACGTTCCCAAACGACGCCCGACCTTTCGCGCGGGTATGAGAAAGACCGGCACCAGTACGAGAGCCACGAGAGTGATTGGCCAGCTCAATAAGAACATGACCACCAAGATGATGCCCACGAGGATGACGTTGCCCACGACATTCGAAAAGAGATCGGTGAAGGCCTGCTGCGCCCCCACGACGTCATTATTCAGGCGGCTGATCAAGGCGCCGGTCTGAGTTCTAGAGAAGAAGGCGATCGGCATCTCTTGGATGTGGCGAAAGACGTCCACGCGCAAGTCGTAGATCAGGCCTTCACCAATGATCGCGGAGATCCTGCGCTCGATCAGCTGCAAGCCAGCATCTCCGATGGCTAGCGCGGCGGTCGCACTGGCCAGTCCCACAATGAGAGCGGTCCGGTGTTTCGGAATTCCCACGTCGATGATTTCGCGCAACAGTAACGGCGAGACGGATGAGATGACGGCGTCAAGTATGACCACGACCAAAAAGAAGATCAGGGCGGGGCGATAGTGCCGGGCAAACTTCAATATTCGCGGAAGCGTGCCCTTTTTGATCTGATGCTCGAGAATTTTTCGGTCGCGCGAGTACGAACGCAGCCCCAACCGAGCGCCGCCACCGCCACCACGCATGCTCATTTAGTCCCTTTCGCCCTAGGCAGTGTAGGAACCAATGGCGCGCCCACGATCACGCAGTTTCAGCGTCCATTCAGTTTTCGCAGCTCACGACAGCAGAGCGCTCACGATGATGATCGTGCCAAGGGTCATCATTACGCACGCACCCACACTTCGCAACACAACGAGGCGCGTCGGTGATCCCGAGAGCCACTCACGTGCGGTACCGGCGATGATGCCCCACGTCGAGTCGCTACAAAAAGCGAGGACGCTGAACACGCCGCCGAAGAGCAAGAGCTGCAGGGTGACGTTGTCGCCGCGGGCTCGATCGACGAAGTGCGGGAACACCGCGGCAAAGAAGACGAGCGACTTGGGGTTCAAAATTCCAACGACGTACCCTTGTCGAATTATGTGGATGTTGCTCGGTCGTCGCGCTTCACGCTCGGTCATTGCTCGAGCATGTTCGTGGCGATGGCGCAACGCTTCGAGACCGAGCCATAGGAGATACGCGCCGCCCACCAACTCAAGAACGACGGTGAAAGCCTTGGAGTGCTCGAGAAGGGGCCCGAGGCCGAGGGCCACGATCACCGACAGCGTCAGTGTGCCCAGGCTGTTGCCGAGCACCGTGAGAACCGCGACGGCCCGACCCCACGCGACACCGCGAGCCAGCGTGAACAGAACGCTCGGTCCGGGCACGATGATGATGATCAGCGACGCCACGAGAAACGTGGCGAGTTGAGATCCACTAATCATTGAAAGGCTCCCTGATGAGCCCCTGCGTCAGTTGTCCGAATGACGCACCCTGTAACTCGCATAATTGACAGCAACGCTACTGGTCGAGAAATCAACCTACGAATACGATTCGTCCTAATTTGGGGGCATGACGCCACGACACGTTCATTTTCCATCTGAGTTTTTGTGGGGCACATCTACATCGGCGTATCAAATCGAGGGCGGCAATACGAACACCGACTGGTGGCGATACGAACGAACGCCGGGCACCACCGCAGTCGAAACGTGCGGCGACGCGTGTGACTCGTGGAATCGGTACGAAGAGGACCTCGACATCCTCACTTCCCTTGGACTCAATGCTTTTCGCCTCTCGGTGGAGTGGGCTCGCATCGAACCCGAACCGGGAGTTGTGTCTTCAGAATCCCTCGCGCACTATCGCAGCGTCCTCGAAGCCTGTCACGAGCGTCACGTTCTGCCCGTCGTCACGCTGCACCACTTCACCCTGCCACTGTGGGTCGCTGACCAAGGAGGCTTCGAAAGCCCCGACATCGTGAACCTGATGGGTAACTACGCGCGAATTGTGAGCGAGGCGCTCGGCGATCTGATCGGCGTCGCGTGCACGATCAACGAACCAAACATCGTGGCGATCATGGGCTATCTCCGGGGAAACTTCCCGCCGCAAGTAACAAGTTGGGAACGTTTTGTCAATGTCAATGAAACGATGCGCAGTTGTCACGTCGCCATGCGCGAGGCTCTACGAGAAGGACCGGGAACTTTTCCTATCGGACTTCCCCTCTCCATGCAGGAGTACGAGGCCGTCCCAGGTTACGAAGAGCGACTCGAGAGTTTTCGCGCCGAGATGGAAGACAAGTATCTCCTCTCGCGCGAGGGCGACGACTACGTCGGGGTGCAGTGCTACACGAAACTCATTCTTGGCCCTGATGGCGTGGTGGCTCATCCCGACGGAGAGGTGACCGATATGGGATACCTCTTTTGGCCCCAGTGCGTCGAGTACACCGTCACGCGCGCGTCGACAATGAGCACCCTTCCGATCATCGTCACCGAGAATGGCATCGGCACCGCTGACGACGCCCAACGAGTTCGCTATCTCGACGAAGCGCTGCAAGGGCTGCACCGATTGCTCGACGAGGGCTACGACGTTCGGGGCTACTTCCAGTGGTCGCTCCTCGATAACTTCGAATGGTCGCTCGGCTATCGACCCAAGTTCGGCATCGTCGCCGTCGACCGGATCACCTTTGCGCGAACGAAAAAACCATCGGCGGAATGGTTTGCGCAAAGCGTTCGCAATTTCTTTACAACTACGTGACATCTCTTTAAAGCGGAGAAACTGCGCGAATAACGCACCTACGATTAGTGCAGCGAAAGAGCCGATGCAGCGTTGCATTTACGACCTCGCGAATGCACGGGAGGTGCGTGATGCAACATCACACTTTTCTCCTTAAAGGAAAGTTCACCACGAAGTTAACGGCCATCGCAGCGGTATTAGCCCTTGTCGTCGGCCTTTTCGTGTGGAGCGTCGCCGCTCGAGCTACCCCTTCGTCTGCAGCCGCCGCTCCGTCATGCACCACGGCTCAGCTCGATGTCTGGCTCAACACGTCCGGTAACGGTGCCGCCGGAAGTTCCTATTACAGCCTTAATCTCACCAATCTTTCCGCGCACTCCTGCACGTTGTACGGCTACCCCGGTGTGTCGGCCGTCACGCAAGCTGGCATACAACTTGGTAGTTCGGCGGCGTTCAATGCCGAGCACGCCAGCAGTCGCATCACTCTTACGAGCGCTCGCACGGCGCAGGGCTTCGAAAACTCCACGTCTCGAAACACCGCGACCGTCATTTTGCAGATCACCGTCGCCGAGAACTTTCCGCAGTCAGTTTGCGCTCCGATTACCGCCGCCGGGTTGCGCGTCTACCCGCCCGGTCAAAAGGAGTCGACCGTTGTCCCCTTCCCGTTCGTGGCGTGCGCGAAAGCCGGACCTCGCTTCTTGCATGTGGAATCGGTGCAGCGCTACGTCGCGACCCAGTGAGTAGTTGACATAGACGTACTCGAATGATACGGTTCACTAGTCATCTAGTGAACTAGGGGTATCATGATTGAGTTTTATATCGACACCCGCTCGGGTGTGCCGCCGTATCTCCAGCTCAGCCAGCAGGTTCGACGAGCCCTCAAACTGGGCCTGCTCAAACAGGGCGATCAGCTTCCGACGGTGAAGGATGTCGTTGCTCG
>FTAR01000067.1_pt1 | contig 13397 bp, 13 predicted proteins | sample 1639151 | NCBI WGS metagenome assembly FTAR01 (sample SAMEA3914812, study PRJEB12502) | metagenome | biome: forest; material: soil | place: Canada | collected 2011-07-07 | depth 0.1 m
GCGCTCGGTGCGGGCAGCGACGAGTTCATCGTTCTTCTCGCGCACATGTTCGCCGAAGGAGGCACCATCGCCACGGTGCCGACGTTCTCCTATTCGATGTATCGCTACGCCGCGATCATGGCGGGAGCAACGGTCGTGGAGGACCCAGCAACAGCCGACCTCGTCTACGTCTGTCGACCGAACAATCCGACCGGCGAGATGTGCGAGATTCCTGACGTCCCCGGACAGATCGTCATCGACGAGGCGTACGCGCAGTACTCCGGTGTTGACGCACTCGATCAACTCGACCGCGGGGTCATTATCCTGCGCACGTTCTCCAAGGCCTTCGGGCTCGCGGGCGCGCGCGTGGGTTACGCCCTCGCCAACCCCGAGTTGATTGCCGCCATTGCCTCGCGCCAGGCGCCCCTGTCGGTGTCCTCGCTGTCGGCGGCGCTGGCTCTCACCGCAATTTCGTCGCCACTCGACATTTCGAGCGTGCTTCTCGAACGCGATCGACTCGCCGGTGAGCTCGAGACGCTCGGACTGAAGCCTCTTCGCTCCTACACGAACTTTCTCTTCATCCCCATGGACGAGCCCGAAAAGCTCGTCGATCAGTTGTTGCCCTACGGCGCGGTGACGCGAGCGTATCCGGGGGGGCTGCGGGTAAGCGTGCGCGACGAGATCGATAATGACTTCTTGCTCGACGCATTGCGTGCCGTACTGCTCGATACGCCGATGCCCCCGCAGTATCTGCGCTATGAGCGCAATACCGCCGAGACGCTCCTCAGCGTGCGGCTTCGTGTGCCGGGCCAGGGCCGGGTGCTCGTGAATACCGGAGCCGGCTTCTACGACCACATGCTCCAACAGCTCGCGTTTCACGCGGGCCTCGACCTACGCCTCGAGGGCGTGGGCGACATGGAGACCGGTGATCACCACACGGTAGAAGACATGATGCGCACCTTTGGCGAAGCGCTCGATCAGGCGCTGGGCGATCGAAAGGGTCTCACGCGATACGGCGAGGCGCGCGTCCCGATGGACGAAGCCATCGCGCACGCCGTCGTCGACCTCTCCGGGCGCGCAACCGCGAATCTCTCGATCAGTCCCGATGAGGGAATGGTGGCTCACGCTTTCGAGTCGCTGGTGCAAACGGCGCGCATCACCCTGCACGTCACGGCGACGGGCGAGAACGGTCATCACGTCGCCGAAGGCGCCTTCAAGGCGGTCGGTCGCGCGCTGGCCCAAGCGTTGAAGAAAGACGGCTCACTCGTTCGCTCCACCAAGGGCTCTCTGTGAGCGCCGTCGTCGTCGTGGACTACGGGGCCGGGAACACTCGATCAGTCTGCGCCGCATTAACGCACTTGGACCGCGAGAGTGTCATTACCAGCGATCCGCACGCAATTCGCGACGCCGAGCACGTGATTCTTCCCGGAGTCGGATCAGCCAGGAGCGCCATGGCGCACCTTAACGAGACCGGAGCCGCGAAGGCGCTGCGTAAGCGATTCCGCGATGGCGGCACGACGCTCGGCATCTGTCTCGGCATGCAGTTAGCCATGGAACACAGCGACGAGGGTGGAGGGGTGGATGGTCTCGCTCTGTTGGAGGGAGACGTCGTCCTTCTGCGCGAGGGACGGGTCCCGCGCCTCGGTTGGTCCGTCGTTGAACCGTGGGGCGAGGCGTTTTACTTCGCCCACTCCTATGCCGTGCGGTCAACCCGCGAAGTGGCGAGCGTCGACGGCGTGACCGTCGCGGTGCGCAGTGGCGCATTTCTCGGCGTACAGTTTCACCCCGAAAAGAGTGGCGCCGCCGGACTCGAGTTTCTCGAACAATGCCTCTCCCTCGCCTAATTCCCTGCCTCGACGTCGCGCACGGTCGCGTCGTCAAAGGCATCAGCTTTGTGCAGCTTCGCGACGTGGGTGACCCCGTAGAACTCGCCACTTTTTATAGCGAGGGTGGCGCGGACGAGTTGGTCTTTCTCGACATCACGGCGACCCCCGAAGAGCGCACCACGATGACTTCGGTCGTCGGGCGCGTCGCGGACGTGGTGAAGATCCCCTTCACGGTGGGCGGCGGCGTGCGCTCGGTCGACGACGCGTCGCGCATCATCGAATCCGGTGCGGACCGGGTGTCCATCAACTCGGCGGCGCTCGCAAACCCTTCGCTCATTAGCGCCATCGCCGATCGTTTTGGCTCTCAGGCCGTGGTCGTCGCCATCGATGCCGGCGACGGCGTCGTCTACAGCCACGGGGCCCGCATCGCCACGAAAATCGAGACCATTCCTTGGGCGGTGGAGGCATGTGAGCGCGGCGCCGGCGAAATTCTTCTGACGTCGATTCGCCAAGACGGGCAGCGTCGCGGCTTCGATCTGGCGCTGACCGTCGCGGTTCGTGACGCGGTGAGCGTGCCGGTCATTGCGTCGGGTGGCGCTGGTTGCGCCCAGCACGTGGCGGACGCTTTGCGGGTAACCGACGGTGCGTTGGTGGCCTCGATCGTGCACGAGAACCCTTCGGGGCTCGTGGGACTGCGACGCGAGATCGAAGCACTGGGGATCGAACTTCGACCGCTGAAGGAGATTTATGAGTGAGGAACTCCGCGCCGCGATCGTGCAGGAGGAGTCGACCGGCCGCGTGCTGATGCTCGGATGGATGGACGAGGAGGCCCTCGCCCTCACTCGATCGAGCGGGCTGGTGCACTTTTTCTCTCGCTCGCGTCAGCGCCTCTGGAAGAAGGGCGAGACGTCAGGCAACTTCTTTCACGTGACCAATCTGGAACTCGACTGCGACGAAGACGCGGTTCTTGTCAGCGTGCACGCGGACGGTCCGGCGTGTCACGACGGGTCCACCTCATGCTTCACCCCGTGGCTATGGCGAAAAATATTGCGCCGCGAAGCGGAGCAGGCCGAAGGTTCATACGTTCACGCTCAACTCTCAGGTGGCACTGCGCTCAACGCCCGCAAAGTGGGAGAAGAGGCCGTGGAGTTGGTCGTGGCGGCCCTCAGCGAGGACGACGAGCGCGTCGTGAGCGAGGCCGCCGACCTCTGGTTTCATGCACTGCTTCTCCTGCGCAGTCGCGGACTCGATCCCGCTGCCGTCGAAGACGAGCTGCGCCGGCGAGAACGCTAAGCGGCCCGGCGAACTACGCCGAGCGAAGTTGATAGGCGGTCATCGAGAGCGATCCCATCTCGTATCCATCAATGATCGTGGTCGCCGGCGTCTTCGCCGCTGCCGCGAGGCCGGCGACATAGGCGAGTGGCAAAAAGTGGTCAGGCGTCGGGACGGCCATCGCGTAATCGCCGTGGGCGCTCGCGGCGCCGAGTTCGCTGGCGTCGTGGGTCATGATGTCGCGCATCGCGTCGTCAAATCGACGCGCCCAGTCCGTGCCCTGGCCGGGCGAGTGCCAGTCGACGAGGCGAAGATTATGCACCACGTTGCCGCTTCCCAAGATCAGGATGCCTTCGGAGCGAAGTTGGTGCAGCTTCACTCCCAGGTTGAAGTGGTAGTCGAAAGGTAGTTCGGCGTTGATTGAGAGCTGTAGGACGGGTATGTCAGCGCGAGGATACATGTGACGAAGGACTGACCAGGTGCCGTGATCGATGCCCCAACTGTCGGCGTCGAGCCCCACGTAGGTCGGTTCGACAATGTCGGTGATGCGCTGGGCGAGCTCGGGGTCGCCGGGCGCGGGGTACTCGACGTCGAAGAGGGGCTGAGGGAATCCGTAGAAGTCGTGAATGGTGCGCGGGACCCTCATCGCCGTGACCGCCGTGATGTTGACGTACCAGTGAGCGGAGACGACCAGGATCGCCTTCGGCCGAGGCATCGATGCCGCGAACGTTGACCACGCGTCGGTGTAGCGGTTCTGCTCAATCGCGTTCATGGGACTGCCGTGGCCAATGAAGGCGGCTGGCATGTCGCCCGCGAAGTCGGGCGTGTGGTGACGTTCGGCCTCGGGCACACCTAAGCGCTCATACATATCTTCGGTAGACACCGCGACCTCGCTTTTTCCTTAGCGTAACGGTCGCGCTCGCGCCCTACTGCTTAATATCCGATGGACGTCCGCGACTTCTCGTGGCTGCGACGGCGTATCTCTTGCGAGATATCAGTCCAATCGGGTTGCCACTGTTCACGGAGTGAATCTTGCAGCGGCTGCGTGAACTGCGAGAAGTCGAGGTCCTTGGTCGTCTTCGCGACGGTGGCCACCCATCCGACGCCCACGACGAGCGAAGTGATGGTCCGGATCGTATAGCGCAGTCGTTCCTTCGCTTCGCCCTCAATTTCAATGAGAGTAGGAACGGCGACCTCCGTCTTCACGATTTGATTCACCACCGCTTCGCGGATAGCCGGGTGGTGCACGGAGGCGAACGCCATTTCCATGATGAAGTTGCGACGCGGTGCGTACTGATCGCTGGCTTCAAAGTGAAGAAGTTGCGTCAGGTACCCGTCCTCGAGCAGCGAGGCCATGTCATCGAGGTTCATCCAGCGCTCACCGACCATGTCGATGAAGGATCTGATGACCAGATCTTCTTTTGACTTGTGCGCCTTGTAGATCGCCGCCGGTGAGCAGTTGGCGCGGCGTGCGATGCGAGAGATGGTGGCGCGAACGTAGCCGCTCTTCCCGATCACCGCGTAGGTCGAGCGTGACAACTCCATCTTGAGGGTGTCGTCCGACGGCACATTCATCCGCTCGTCCGTCGCCAAGAGCTGAAGGTTCAGAGACGACGCGTCGAACGCCACCTTCGAAGAATCAGAGCTCAGTACATCAATCATGAGCTTTTCGACGGCGTTTTGATACCCGCTGTCGTGAGCAAACATGGCTTCGGAATAGAGTCGCGACAACGCCATCCCGAAGAGGACGACGGTACGGGTAAAGATCACGCGCGACTGCTCGGAGGTCCCTCCATCAGGCTCCAGGTACGCCGCGATGAAACTTTCGCACTCTTCGAGTAGCGGAGGTATGCGTCGAGCGAGGAGAAAGACTTCCAACGCGGCCAAGTCGGCGTGATCGGAGACTCGAAGTCGCTCGAAGAGAGCCCCAATACTCTGGGCATCAGGGTTCTCAGCGGCGTCCATGGAAAGTTCAATCAGCGAAACCAATCGCTCGCGCAACTTCGAGATCCACAGATCTACCAGTAATTCTTCGACGTCTTCGTATCGCGCGTAGGTGGCTCCGTGGGTAAGACCCGCGGCGATTCCGACCTCTCGTAGCGAGAGGCGATCCACCCCAACGCGGATTATCTCGTCAATTGCTGCCTGACGAATAGCCTCGTCATTCATCAGCGCCCTGGCGCTCCGTTGACGGTTAACCCTCACATTTGCGGTCATTGCTCCCGCCCTTTCTCTCAAATTTTCACGGAATCCGAAAGACGGGAGAAAAAATACAAGTGGAACCTCACATTTTCAAGTGGCCCCGATCCGTTTTTTTAGTCCGGTGCATTCTTTTAGCGCTGAAGTGTTCTCGAGTTAGCGGCGTGGCGACCCGACGGTGGCCGGACGACTGGCTGGCGACTCTACGACAGCGACTCCTGCGCTAACGCGCGTTCGACAACGTCGACTATTCCGTCAAGGGTGTCGGTGGCGTCGACCCGCACGCCTCGTTCGTCTGGGTGGAGAGGTTCGAGTGTGGCGTACTGCGACTCGAGCAGCGAGGGCGACATAAACGAGTGACGACGTGACGTGACGCGCACGCGCGCAACATCGATGGGAACGTCCAGCTCCACGAAGAAGGCCGTGGGTGCGTACTCACGCAGTACGTCGCGGTACGCACGTTTGAGGGCCGAGCACGAAGTCACCGTGCGATGGTCTTCAGATGACTCACTCCGTATCCGTTCACCGACAGCGCGCAACCAGGGAATCCGATCGTGGTCGTCGAGGGGAATGCCGGAGGACAGCTTGTGAACGTTGCTGGCGGAATGCAGGTCGTCCGCTTCGATGAAGACGTCGCCCCAGCGCTTCGCCATCACTTGGGCGACGGCCGTTTTCCCTGAGCCTGCGACTCCCATCACGATGATGCACTGTGGTTCTTGCTGGGCTGGGAGGCTCACCGATTCGACGCCCGCGCGGACGGCTTCTTCACGAGTTGGCGCACGTAGTGACGAATCTCGTCGGGTGAAAACTCGAGTGTGGCGTCGCCAACTGTGAACTCAACGCGCTGGTGACGCTCATCTTCTGAAGTAAACGCCCGAGCGAATGTCCACACTTTGTCGGTTCGTGCAATGTCGAGGGCCCTAGCACGTAGATCATCGAGCGTGACGTTGAGGCGAAGGTGCATCATGGGAGCTTGAATCTTTGCTGGGATGACCTCGACGCCAGGTACGTTCTCGAGTGCCGCGCCAATAGCGACTGCGTGACGGTAATAGCGACCCATGAGCGGTAGGCGTCGCTCCAGGACCGTGAGAGCAGACGCGGCGTAGGGCCACATGCCATAGAGGCGACCGCCGTGGCGAGTGCGCCACGTCGACACCTCGTCGATGACGTCGCGCTCACCGGCGACGCAGCATCCGGTAATGCCGCCGAGGCCCTTGTAAAACGAGACGTAGACGGTATCGAAGAGGGCTGCAATCTGGGCGGGCGATTTGCGATAAAAGGGAGTCGATTCCCAGAGACGCGCGCCGTCGAGGTGCGTGGCCGCGCCGCGTTCGCGGGCCCAACTGATTTGCGCGTTCAGCTCGCGCCAACTCGGCAAGACTCCACCGAGGTCGCGCTGAGGAAGTTCGATAAGCAGTGACCCCACGGGCTCATGCACCAGCGAGAGGTTGGCGGCAGAGAGCGGCTCATTGCGCGGGCCGACGGGAATGGCGAAGAGATCGTGCAACTTTTGGTAGCCCCGCTCCTCATGGGAGTCGAGGTGACAGAACGGGTGAAAGGCGACCGACTTCGCCCCGCGACGTTCGCCGTGCACCCGCAGAACGATCTGCTGGGCCATGGTGCCGCTCGGCAAAAACAGGGCTGCGGGCTTTCCAAGGAGCGCCGCGACACGCTCTTCGAGCGCCGTCACCACGCCACCAACGCCGTAGTAGTCAATGGCGCTATCGGAGGGAATAGTTGCGAGAAGATCGCTGACGCGCCGCGGCCCGTGTCCGTTCAGGAATCGTTCACACGAGGCCATCGCTGCGTCGAGTTTTTGGTCGCGCGACACGGGTGGCGCGCTCGGGCGTGGCGTCTTGGAGGGGCTCATGGCACTTCATCCTATTGAGATACGCGCGAGCATCCCGGGGCGTTGCGACCTAGGGATGGGCTCGTTACAGTGGCGATGGCGATTGCCGATGTCCCGCACTGATGATGACTATTCCTCGAGAGGAGACAGAAGATGTCGAGAGATCCTTACGCAGAACTTCCTTCCGTCGCGTCGTTTGACGTGACGTCGGATGATGTTCACGATGGCCAGCCGCTCCAGATGGACCAAGTCAGTGGGCTTATGGGCTCGGGAGGTAAAGATGAGTCGCCGCAGTTATCGTGGAGCGGGTTTCCGGCCGAGACCAAGAGCTTTGCCGTCACCGTGTACGACCCTGACGCGCCGACGGCTTCGGGTTTTTGGCACTGGGCCGTGTTCGACATCCCCCTGTCCACGAACTTCTTACCGTCAGGCGCCGGGGATGACGAGGGGAGCGGTCTGCCTGAAGGCGCCGTTCAACTCGCCAACGACGCGGGCATGAAGCGTTTTGTGGGCGCGGCACCTCCCGCCGGGCACGGGGTGCACCACTACTACGTCGTCGTGCACGCGCTTGACGTCGACAAGCTGGGTTTGCCCGACACGGCGTCGCCCGCGTATTTGGGGTTCAATCTCTTCATGCACTCGCTGGCCCGCGCGAAAATCGTTGGCACCTACGAACAAAACTGAGACGGAGGCACCCGCAACGCGGGGGCCGCTGACTCTCACGGTTCTTGGTTGCGCGGGCTCGTCGTACGACCCTGATCTCCAACATCCGTGTTCGAGTTACCTCCTTGAGACCCGAGAGGCCGCGATTCTGCTCGACTGCGGATTCGGTTCGTTGGCCTCGTTCCTCGAGCACGCTCCTGGCACTCGCCTCGACGCCATCGTTATCAGCCACGCTCACGGTGATCACACGGCAGATCTAAATGGATTCCTCTCCTTCGCGTCCGCGTGGCGCGAGCGACCTCATGTGATCGCCTCCCGCGAGACCTGGTCCGCGATCGCGGGCCAGTTGGCGGCGGGCGACGTCGACATGTTCGTCGCCGACGGGAGCCTCGTCGAAGGTTCGAGCTTTCGAGTCGAGTGCTCCGCCACGACTCACCAAATCGCGACCCTCGCGGTTCAGATCTCTATGGGCGACGTTCGAGTGGTGTACAGCGCTGACACTGGTCCTGGGTGGCTATTCCCGCCATCCTTCCTGAAGCCGGACCTCGCCATACTCGAGTGCACGCTCGAGGTGCGCGATGATGAGTCATCTCCGTATCACCTCGACGCACGCGAAGTGGGAGCTCTCGCTCAGTCGCTCGGCGCGATACAGACCATAGTTACGCACGTGCCGCCTCAGGGGAATGCACTTGCCCGACTGGAACTGGTGAGAAGGGCCGCGCCGGGGCGAGAGTTTCTTCTCGCGGCGACCGGCGAGAGCGTCGTCGTGGGATCGATTTTCGAACCGGACCTTTACAGGTAGTGGGGCGGGCGTTCGTCGAGATTTCCGCGGAGTCGCGATAGCTCAGCCTTCAGGCGATCGACCTCGTCTCGCAGTGAACGGATCGTCGCCTCGAGTTCTTCAACCTTTGCATCGTCATCCATGACTTCACCTTTTCACATCCCGCTTTGCCGAAAGCCCGACACTCAACCTCCGCGCTGGTTATCGTAATGACGAGTCGCCCACCGTGGGGTGGCTCCAGGGGGGAATACAAATGACAGTTGAGGAACAAGACACGCGAGATCACGATCGCCTGAGCGCGCTCGGATATCGCCAAGAGCTCTCGCGAGTGCTCTCACTTTTTGACAACTTTTCGGTGGCGTTTGCCTATTTGAGCCCCGTGGTTGGCATCTACTCCATCTTTGTCATCGGGGCCGGGGCCGGTGGGCCACGCTACATCTGGACGATCCCGGTCGTCGTTGCATTCATGACACTCGTCGCGCTCGTCTTTGGACAACTCGCGAGTGAGTATCCGTTGTCGGGTGCTCTGTACCAATATGGCAAGTACAACATCGGACCGCGTTATGGCTGGTTCGTCGGTTGGATCTATGGCTTCGCCCTCCTCGCGACCGTCGCGTCTGTCGACTCGGGAATCGTTTCTTACGTCACTGACCTCATGAACATCTGGTTCAAGACCGACCTCAATCCGGCCAACCACGTGACCATCTTCGCCGTCGTGGCAGTCGTCATAATCCTTTCTGCCATCATGAACTCCATCGGCGCGAAGATCCTCGGTCGCGTAGCTCGATATGGCGTGTATGTCGAAACGATTGGTACTTTCGGCGTGTTCATTGCTCTGGCGATTAAGGGTTTTCACCACGGCCTCGGCTACTTAGGGACCACCCAAGGCGTCCAGTTTGTGAAGACCAATCCCTTCGGTGTCAACTTCGGGGGTCACTGGCTCACCGGCGCTGCATTGGTCGCCATACTCGCGAACGTGTACATCTTCTATGGGTTCGAGTCGGCTGGAGATATTGCCGAGGAAACGAAGGACGCGGGCCGACAGGTTCCAAAGGCCATGCGCAACGCCATTCTCTACGGTGGCATCGCCTCGTTCGTCCTCGTTCTGGGACTTCTCCTCGCGATCCCCAAGACCGGCTTCTCGAAGGTCATTGCGGGCGGCATTCCGGTCATCCTCGCGACCCTCCCCAGTTGGCTTCAAGACTTCTTTCTCGTCATGGTGATCATCGCGTTCTTCAGCTGCGGTACCGCCGTGATGGGCGCGGGCTCGCGCGTTACCTTTGCGCTGGCCAGAGATAACGCCATACCCGGCGCGAGAGTCTTAAAGAAGGTGACGGCGAAGCACCGCACGCCGAGGAACGCAATCTTGGTCGCGACGATCATCCCGTTCGCCTTCCTATTGCTCGTTTTGGTCAACCCGTCAAAGCCGGTGCACGTGTTGTGGTTCTATTACCCGGCTCAGGTCAACGCCCTCTTTGCCCTCGTGTCTTTTGCCACCTCGGGCATCTATCTATCGTTCTTTCTCACGGTGTTGGGCTCCTTCATCGCCGAGCGCAGAGGATGGAAGCCGAGTGGTCAATTCACGTTGGGCAAGTGGAGTACTCCGGTCACCGTGGCCGGCGGCATCTATCTGCTCTTAATGCTTCTCAACATCGTGTGGCCGAGTTCCCTCTCGAGCGGACGCGGCGTGTTGTTCAACTACGGCTGGATCACGCTCCTCGTGATGTTCATCATTGTTGTCATCGGGGGGCTGTACGAAGCGCTAGCCCGTCCCGACCGCAAGCCGAACCAAGAGCGTCTTCCTCAAGAAAGTCTTCCTCAGTCGTGAGACTGGTCCCTCGATCGATGAGGAGCGAGTTGTCGGTGACTCGCTCCTCATGATCGCGGGCAAGTAGAGAGTGAATTTCTGTCCGTGGTGCGGCACGCGCGTGGTGGGCGCATATTGCATTCAGTGTGGTGCTGGGACCTCCGCTGACTCGATAGCCACCTCGACACCGCCGCCAGTGACGTTGCCGACGGGTGCGGTGACGGCGGATAGCGAGCGCACACTCGATAGTCACGAGGTCGAGGTCAACAGCGTGAGCTCCTCGCGGATAGCTGGCGCAGTGCAGGGACCGGAACGCCGGATGTTGGTGCGCGAGACCCGCTGGGTGATGGTCGCGTTCCTGGTACCAGGAGTGATCAGCGCCATTCTCGTTCTGTCGGAACATATTTCGGGAGTCGGCGACATTGCCCGATTCGCCACTCTCGTGCGCGGACATCCGTTAACCAACATGTTCCTCGGAATCCTCGCCTACCTACCCGTGGCTGCGGTTGTGCCCCTCGGGCTCTTTCTTCTCGGACGCACTGGTCAAGATCGCCACACGCTTGGCATAGAGACGCCGACCTTCACGCGCGATGTCATTCCGGGCCTCGGTTTAGGGCTGGCGGCCTTCGGATGCGAGATCGTGCTGGCCATCATTTTGCGCGCAATTCTGGTCGATTACCCGGGCCTCTTCGTGAACGTCTCACTCAATCACGTTCCGAAGTACTACGTCGTTTGGGGCATCGCGACGTCGGCGATCACCGCCGTGACCGAAGAGGTTCTCGTCAACGGGTATTTGCTAACGCGCCTCAACCAGCTGGGCTGGACACCGCGAGCGGCACTCGTCTTGAGCTTGATACTGCGCACTAGCTATCACATCTACTACGGAATCGGCTTTATATTCACGGTGCCCTTCGGGTACTTCGTCACTCGATCGTTTCAGAAGAACGGCAAGCTGATGCGTCCGATCATGGCTCACTTTCTGTACGACGCCATTTTGTTCACGATCGTGATCTTGCATTGAGAACGGGGCGTAGCAAGCTCGCTTTGTAGTCTGGTGGAACATCCAACCCGACGAAAGGTAACCGTGGCGTACTGCCAAGTCTGTGGAGCTCAAGAGGTCGACGGTCAGAAGTTCTGTTCGTCGTGCGGCGCGCCGAGCTCGACTCCCGCCGCGACGTCGAACTTTCCGTATGCCCCGATGAGCCCGGTGACCGTCACGACCGGGGAGAATATCGCCGGTTTCTGGTGGCGCTTCATCGCCTACCTCATCGACTCGATCATTCTCGGCCTGGTGATTCTGATCCCACTGCGCGCGTCGAATCTCTCGTTCTACACGACGTCCATCGCTCAAGTAGTCGCGGCCTTTCTGTACTTCGGACTCTTCATCCGCTACCGGGGTCAGACGCCAGGGATGCGCCTCTTTCGAATGCGCTGCCTGAGCACGGACCGCACCAGGGCCACTCCGTCACAGGCCTACATGCGCGCCGCCGTCTACTGCGTTCTTTTGCTGGTCGGAAGTCTCTACCAACTGCACGCGTACACCCACCCGACGGCGGCGCAGACTCACGCGTTCGACCACTCCTTGGGCATCTATCTTTTGTTCTCGGTCCCGCACTACCTCGACTTGTTGTGGGCCGCGTGGGACAAGCAGCGCCAGACTCTTCACGACAAGGCGGCCGGTACGGTCGTCCTACGTTCGGCTTAAGGAAAGAGCCCGCGCAGCTTGGTCGCTTCGGCAATGCGCTCGACACCCACTACGAGGGCCGTGTCGCGCAGGGCGACATCGAGCTGCAGGTGGCGCTCCCAGATGGAATCGAAGGCCTCGTGCATGGTCTTTTCGAGACGCGAGTGAAAGAGGTCGGTCTCCCACATGAAACCCTGAAGGTCTTGCGCCCACTCGAAGTATGAGGCCACGACGCCGCCGGCGTTGGCGAGGACGTCGGGCACCACGGGAATGTTGCGACTGCTGAGGACCCCGGCCCCTTCGCCGGTCGTTGGACCATTGGCCGCCTCGACCATCATGGTGGCGGACATCTTCTCGGCGACCTGTTCGGTGATAACGCCACCGAGCGCCGCGGGAATAGCGATGTCGCTCGGTAGCTCAAAGAGCTGATCGGCGGGGACCTCTTCGGCGCCGGGATAACCCATGATCGACTTCGATTCATCGAAGTGCACGGCTAACTTTTCGGGATCGATGCCCTCGGGCACGTGGATGGCCCCGTGAATATCGGCGAGACCGACGACTTTCATGCCGCGCTCACTGAGGAGCTTGACCAGTGGGGCGCCGACCTTGCCGTAACCCTGGATGACGACGCGCTGCTCTTGGGGACTGCGCTCGAGTTGACGTAGCAGTGCCATTGTGCAGATCGTCACTCCCAGCGACGTCGCCCCGGCGTGACCGAGCGTGCCGCCGATGGCCAGAGGCTTACCGGTGACGACGCCGGGCGTGTTGTGTCCGCGCAGCATCGAGACCGTGTCCATTATCCAACTCATCACCTGCGTGTCGGTGTTGATGTCGGGGGCGGGAATGTCGCGGTCCGGTCCGATCATCGGGGCGATCGAGAAGGCGTATCGACGCGTGAGTCGTTCGAGCTCGCCGCGCGACAGGGCCGAGGGATCAACTTTCACGCCGCCCTTCGCGCCGCCGTAGGGGATGTTGACGACCGCGCACTTGATCGACATGTCGGCCGACAGTGCCGCAATCTCATCGACGTTCACGCTCGGATGAAAGCGGATTCCGCCCTTGCCGGGGCCGCGTGAGGAGTTGTGCTGGATTCGCCATCCGGTGTACATATTCACGTCGCCCGAGTCCATGCGTACCGGAACCGCGACTTCGAGGATGCGCTCGGGGGTGACGATGCGCGCAATCATTCCGTCGTCCAGGCCGAGAAGATGGCCCGCCTTTTCTATGAGAGAACTGATGCGAAGCCAGGGATTGAACTCGTCAGGATTCGCTTCGTGAGGACGCGTGACCACGTTGTCACCATACCTTTGTGATTGTCGAAAGCGCCGTTGCTTTCA
>FTAR01000035.1_pt1 | contig 12569 bp, 8 predicted proteins | sample 1639151 | NCBI WGS metagenome assembly FTAR01 (sample SAMEA3914812, study PRJEB12502) | metagenome | biome: forest; material: soil | place: Canada | collected 2011-07-07 | depth 0.1 m
ACCGGCGACCCAGCCCCTATTGACTAGTTAGACCCCGGTTGTGGTCACACGAAAGTAGTACCCCATGACGGACGGCACCAGCCTCCTCTCGACCCAGCAAATGGGCACCTTCGATGAAAACGGAAACTACATTCCGCGCGTCATTACTGAAGACAACTTGGTCGGCACCGACCTCGCCACCTTGGTGGGCGACAGCGTCCTTGAGTTCGAAGACGGCGACCTCGTCGTCGGCACCGTGGTCAAGATCGACCACGACGAAGTCCTCCTCGACATCGGCTTTAAGTCCGAGGGCGTGATTCCTTCGCGCGAACTCTCCATCCGCAACGACGTGGACCCCTCAGAGATTGTCTCGTTGGGCGAGCGCGTCGAGTGCTTGGTTCTCCAAAAAGAGGACAAAGAAGGACGCCTCGTCCTTTCGAAGAAGCGCGCGCAGTACGAAAAGGCCTGGGCCAACATCGAAGAGCTCAAGAACCGCGACGAAGTCGTTAAGGGTGTCGTCATCGAGGTCGTCAAGGGTGGTCTCATCGTGGACATCGGTCTACGTGGATTCCTTCCCGCGTCGTTGGTGGAACTGCGCCGCGTTCGTGAGCTGCAGCCCTACATCGGCAAGACCGTCGAGGCCAAGATCATCGAGCTCGACCGCAATCGCAACAATGTGGTCCTTTCGCGCCGCGCCTGGCTGGAAGAGACGCAGAAAGAACAGCGCGGCGACTTCCTCTCCAACTTGAAGCCGGGGGAGCGCCGTCACGGTGTCATCTCCTCGGTCGTCAACTTTGGCGCCTTCGTGGACCTGGGTGGCATGGACGGACTTATTCACGTCTCTGAGCTCAGCTGGAAGCACATTGACCACCCGAGCCAAGTGGTGGCCGTGGGCGACGAGGTCGATGTCGAAGTCCTGGACGTCGACTTCTCGAAGGAGCGCATCTCGCTCTCGCTGAAAGCCACGCAGTCCGACCCGTGGCAGGTCTTCGCCGACAGCCACGCCGTCGACCAGTTGGTCTATGGCCGCGTCACCAAGCTCGTGCCCTTCGGTGCGTTCATCCAAGTGGGCGAGGGCATTGAGGGCCTGGTGCACATCTCCGAGATGGCCGCGCACCACGTCGAGTCGCCGGACCAGGTGGTCACGGCCGGCGAAGAGCTCTGGGTCAAGATCATCGAGCTCGACACCGCTCGTCGCCGCATCAGCCTCTCGATTAAGCAGGCCGCTGAAGGTGGCGAGGTCTCCGAGGAGTACCGCGAGGCCTTCGGGTCACACGCCTACGACGCGGAGGGCAACTACATCGGCTCCATTGAGTACGGCGAGTTCACCCCCGAGACCGAGGCGCAGGCTGCGTGGGCCGAGTACGCCACTGAAGTTGCTCCAAAGGCTTCCGAGGGTGAGTCAGAGATCGTTGACGCCGAGATCGTCGAGCCGGCTGCGAGCGACGACGCAGTCGAAGCACCGGCTGATGTTGAGGTGCCGGCGGACGAAGACGACGGCGAGGCGCCGAGCGCCTAGCGCGCGTTGAGCTCGACGGCGACTGACAGGGGATAGTGACAGGCCACTTGGTGGCCCGGCACGATCTCTTCAAGCGGCGGCTCTTCGTTCGCGCACTTGTCCGTGGCGAAGGGACACCGTGTGCGAAAACGACAGCCGCTCGGTGGATTGAGGGGGCTTGGCGGCTCGCCGCCGAGGACCTCTGAATGCATGGGCGCATCGGGATCGGCCTCGAGCGCCGCACCCAGCAGGAACTTGGTGTAAGGGTGTTCGGGCGTGTCGTAGAGCGTGTCGGCCGGACCGATCTCACATATCTTGCCGAGGTACATCACGGCCACGCGGTCTGAGACGTTCTTCACGACCGCGAGGTCGTGCGCGATGAAGAGCAAGGTGAGTCCGTACTCGACCTTCAGATCCTCGAGCAGGTTGAGGATCTGGGCCTGGACCGAGACGTCTAGGGCCGAGACCATCTCGTCACAGATCAAGAGCTTCGGGCGCATGGCGAGCGACCGGGCGATGGAGATTCGCTGACACTGGCCGCCGGAGAACTGTCGCGCGTAGCGATCGCCGTAGACCTCGGGATCGATGCCGACCTTGAGCAGCAAGTCGCTCACGATCGCGTCGCGCTCGTCGCCGGTCACGCTCTTCCAGCAGTCCAGGGGCTCGGCAACGATGTCCTTCACCCGGCGGCGAGGGTTGAGGGAGCTGATCGGGTCTTGAAAGATCATCTGCATCCGCGTGCGAAGCTGACGCAGCGCTGACCCTTTCTTGGTGGTGAGCTCCTCACCTTCGAGCTCGATGGAGCCACTGGTCGGCTCGATGATGCGCATCAGCGCCCGGCCGGTCGTGGACTTACCGCACCCCGACTCGCCGACCAGTCCGAGGGTCTCTCCTTGGTAGATGTCGAAGGAGACGCCCGCCACGGCGCTCACCTTGCGTCGATGACCGAAGGTGACCACCAGGTCACGGACGCGAAGCAGGGGAACACGTGTCTCGCTCACGCGGGCACTCCTTCGGTGACAGAAAGCGGGTTCCAACAGGCGAACGTGTGCCCGGGTTCGTAGGAGGCTTCGAGTTCGGGGCGTTCTTCGCGGCACTGATCGGTGGCGAAGGCGCAACGCGGGGCGAACGCGCAGCCTTTGGGGAGGTCCAACAGGTTCGGCGGGCGACCGGGAATGGCCAAAAGTCGGGTGTGTGAAGGGTTCGAGACTTTGGGTGACCCGTCGAGGAGCGCGCGCGTGTAGGGCATGCGGTGGCGCGCGAACACGTCGCGGGTTGATCCCATTTCCACGATGCGACCGGCGTACATGACAATGATGCGTGAAGTGCGAGTGGCGACCACGCCGAGGTCGTGGGTCACGAGAACGACCGACATCTGCATCGAAGTTTTGAGGCCGTCGAGGAGGTTCAGGATCTGGGCCTGAATGGTAACGTCCAGGCCGGTCGTCGGCTCGTCAGCCATCAGCAACTTGGGCGATCCCGCGAGGGCCGTCGCGATCACCACGCGCTGGCGCATGCCGCCCGAGAGTTCGCCGGGGTAGACGCGGTAACGTTCGGCGGGCGAAGGGATGCCGACCAACTCCAATAACTCGATGGCCCGAGCCTTGGCGTCGGCGCGACTCATGCCAAGTCGCACCCGCAGTATCTCGTCTATCTGCTTGCCGATGCGCAGCACCGGATTGAGCGACGTCATGGGATCTTGGAAGACCATGGCGACCTCGAGGCCCCAGATCGAGCGTTTCTCTTTTTCACTGGCGCCGACGACTTCGAAGCCATTCAGCAGCACCGAGCCCGTGACCTCCACGTTCTTTCGCGGCTGCAGTCCCATGATGGTGCGCGACAAGACGGTCTTGCCCGAGCCGGACTCACCCACGATGCCCAAGGTCTCGTTCTGACCGAGCTCGAAGGAGACGCCGCCGACGGCCGCGAGTGGACCGCGCGGAGTGTCGAAGGTGGTGTGGAGGTCCTTGACAACGAGGAGGGTGTCGTCGCTCATAGCTTGATCTCTGAGATGTCGTAGTGCGAGCGCAGTCGGTCTCCAATGAAGTTGAGCGAGAGCAAGAACAAGCACATAGCGGCCGAGGGAAAAATGGCGAGCCAGGGATTGACCTGCAGATTGGCGAGGCTCTCGTTGATCATGTTGCCCCAGGAGGGAGTCGGCGGGTTGACCGATAGCCCGAGGAAGGCCAACGCGCCTTCCAAAGTCACGACCGTCGCGATACCGACCAGCAGGAACGAGACGCCGATGGGCGCGACGTTGGGCAGGAGCTCTTTGGTCAGTATGCGTCGGTCAGTGGCGCCCTGCACCTTCGCCGCCACCACGAAGTCACGGGTCGCGAAGTTCAGCGTGGCCCCTCGAATCACGCGATAGACCAACGGGATAGCCGCGATGCCGATCACCACGATGATCTTGAGGAGCGAGCGCGGCGTCCAGAACGAGAGGACGGCGATGGTCGCGATGATCGCGGGAAAGGCCAAGAACACGTACATGATGGTGGACAGCACCGCGTCGAAGGTCCCGCGGCGATAGGCGGCCAGCATGCCGAGGGGCGCGCCGATGCCAAAGCCGATCGCCATGGCGCCGAGACCGACTTCGATCGAGACCCGCGATCCAAAGACGATCCGCGAAAAGATGTCACGGCCCAAGTCGTCGGTGCCGAGCAGGTGATGCAGCGACGGCGCCGCGTTCACCACGTTGTAGTTCTGAAACAGGGGATTGATCAACGGCAGGAAGCTGGCAAAGATCGCTCCGAAGATGTTGAGGGCAATCCAGCCGACGCACAGCCAGAAGAGGAATCCGAGCCGTCGTTTTCTGAGCGGTTGGGTGTGAACCGACGCCTCTTCGACCAGCTCATTGACGAAGTTCGGATTACTCACGGCTGATCCTCGGATCGACCAAGTTGGTGGCGAAGTCAAAGGCGAAGTTAATGATGATGACCCCCACGGAGACCACCAGCACGATGCCTTGGACCAACAAGTAATCACTCCGACCGATCGCCGCGATCAACTGATAGCCGAGGCCGGGCATGGCCAGGATGAACTGCACGATGAAGCCTCCCGCCAACAGACCCCCGATGTTGACGCCCGCGGTACCGAGCAACGCCACCGTGGACGGCCGAAAGGCGTGTCGCCACATGATGCGACGCGAACTAATCCCCTTCGAGCGAGCCATCGTGATGTACTCCTCCTGCAAAGTGGCGATCAGGTCACTGCGCAGCACCCGGTAATACACCACGTAACTTCCGATGGCGAGAGTGATGGAGGGTAGCGCCATGCTCTCGAGGTTGCCGATCCAGTCTTGGGTCAAGGACACGTAGGAGGACGGTCCCGTGTGCGGCACGCCGAGTTTGATGGCGACCACGAGGACCAGCACCACGATGAGGACGAAGGAGGGGACGCTCAGCAGCGTGAAACTGCCCGCGCTGAGGATACGGTCCACCAGTCCGTCGGGTTTGCGGGCACTGCGCATGGCCGTCGGAATAGCCACGGCGAAGGCCAAGATCTGGCTAATGATGATGGTCTCGACGTCGATCGGCAAGGCGGCTTTGATCGTGCCCCAGACCGAGCCCCCCGTGATGAACGAGGTGCCGAGGTTGCCCCGCAGGACGTTCTTTATCCAGACGAAATACTGCTCGATGATGGGTTTATTCAGCCCCAACTGCTTGTAGAGCCGGGCGCGGTTGGCCGGGCTATCGCCGGTGCCCAGAATGACGGCGGCCGGGTCCCCGGGAAGCAGGTGAATGAGGTAGAAGGCCCCCACGCTGATCACGAACACGATGCCGATCAACATGATCAGGCGTCGCACTAAGTATCGCCCCAACATTCCCCCTCTAGACCTGTAGCGACATTACCGAAGTCGACGTACCCAGAAGTAACACCGTGGCTCGGTTGGGGCGTGACAGGCCCTGAGTACCGTGGACATGTGAAACGTGTGTCCGTGGCGGGAGGAATCGGGGCCGGGAAAACGGTCGTCACCGATAGACTTGTATCCCTCGGATTTTCGGTCATTGACGCCGACGTCGTGGCGCGCCAAGTGGTGGAAAAGGGCGAACCAGCATGGATTGCTTTGCGCGACGCCTTTGGCACAGCGGTCTTAACCCCCGAAGGGGAAATTGATAGAAAGTTTTTAGCGGACGTGGTCTTTCATGACGCCAGCGCCCTGCGCCGGCTAAACAACATCACCCATGGGTATATCGCCGCCGAGATCGCGGCCGAGTTAGCTGACGCCTCGGGGCCGGTCGTGTTTGTTGCTTTACCTCTCTATCGACCCGAGCACCGCGAGGCGTTCGGCTTTGACGAGACGTGGGCGATTCAGGTCGATCCGACCGTGGCCTTTCAACGTCTGACCACGCAAAGGGGTCTCGAGGCCGACGACGCCTTGGCGCGTCTCGCGGTTCAGATGGACAATGACTCACGGGCCGCGATCGTCGATCGGGTGATCTGGAATGACGGCACGATCGAGGACCTCTACGGTTCCCTCGACGTCGCCTTGGAAGAGTTGATGGCTCATGACTGACTTCCTCGTTGAGTCGCCCTTTCAGCCCGCGGGAGATCAGCCGACCGCCATCGCCGCCCTAACGCAAGGGGTGCAGGACGGGCTTCGCTATCAGACCCTGGAGGGCATCACCGGCAGCGGTAAGACCGCGACCATCGCCTGGTTGGTGGAACAAGTGCAGCGACCGACCTTGATACTCGAGCCCAACAAGTCCTTGGCCGCACAGCTGGCGTCTGAGTTGCGTGACATGCTGCCCCAGAATCGAGTGGAGTTCTTCGTCTCGTACTACGACTACTACCAGCCCGAGGCCTACGTGCCCCGTACCGACACGTACATCGAGAAGGACAGCTCGGTGAATGAGGAGATCGACCGCCTTCGTCACGCGGCCACCTCTTCCTTGTTGACCCATCGCGACACGGTCGTGGTGGCGTCGGTCTCGGCCATCTACGGTCTCGGGTCCCCGCTCGAGTACCGCGAGCGCATGTTGCCTCTGGAAGTGGGCCAACACTTTGATCAGCGTTGGCTGCTGCGTCGTCTGGTGGAGATGCAGTACAACCGCAACGAGTTGGTCATTGAACGAGGCACCTTCCGTATGAAGGGCGACACCCTCGAGGTGCAGCCGGCCTACAGCAACGAGGCCGTGCGTGTCTCGTTCTTTGACGACGCGATTGAAGAGATCTCCTTCTTTAACCCGGTCACCATGGAGAGTCGGGGAAAGGTCAATGAGTTCACGCTCTTCGCGGCGTCGCACTACGCCACCAGCAACGCCACCCTGCAACGGGCCGTCCGCACCATTGAAGAGGAGCTGCAACAGCAGCTGGCCCTCTTTCAAAGCGAGGGCAAGCTCCTAGAAGCGCAACGACTTCGCTCGCGCACCGAGCACGACCTGGAGATGCTCGAGCAGACCGGAGTCTGTGCGGGCATTGAGAACTACTCGGCGCATCTCGATGGTCGAGCGCCCGGGGAGCGGCCCTTCACCTTGTTGGACTTTTTCCCCGAGGACTTCCTGGTGGTGATCGACGAGTCCCACGTGGCCGTGCCTCAGGTACGGGGCCAGTACGCGGGGGACCGCTCCAGGAAGCTCACTTTGGTGGAGCACGGCTTTCGGTTGCCGAGCGCCTTGGACAACCGACCGCTGAACTTCGACGAGTTCATGGAACTAGTGCCCCAGATGGTGTTCGTGTCCGCGACCCCCGGACCCTACGAGATAGAGAACTCCGACCAGGTCGTCGAGCAGGTCATCCGTCCGACCGGGCTCCTCGACCCCGTGGTCACGGTGGTGCCCACCAAGAATCAGATCGATGATCTCCGGCTGCGACTCGACGCGGTGGTCGAGCGAGGCGAGCGCGCCCTGATCACCACTCTCACCAAGCGCATGGCCGAGGACCTCACGACCTTTCTCACCAAGGCCGGGTACAAAGTTCAGTACCTGCACAGTGACATCGACACCATCCAACGCATCGAGATCCTTCGCTCGCTGCGCCTGGGCGAGTTCGACATCTTGGTCGGCATCAACCTGTTGCGCGAGGGCCTCGACCTGCCCGAGGTGTCGCTGGTGGCCATCCTCGACGCCGACAAAGAAGGTTTCCTGCGCTCGCGCAGTGCCCTCACTCAGACGATTGGGCGGGCGGCGCGAAACTCGAACGGGGAGGCCATCTTGTACGCGGACCGGATGACCGACTCCATGCGCGCCGCGATCTCGTTGACCGAACGGCGTCGGCTGGTTCAGATTGCCTATAACGAAGAGCACGGCATTGAGCCCGTGACGGTGTCGAAGAACGTGGCCGACATCTTGAACCGCCTGCGCAGCGAGGCACCGCGCGAGGTCCTCTCCAAAGTGCACGGAATCTCGTCACTCGATGACATATTGCCCGACGATCTCAGCCTGGAGATCGCGCGGGTCGAAGAGGCGATGCTCGCCGCGGCCAGAGACCTTCGCTTTGAAGAAGCGGCCCTACTTCGTGACACCTTGCAGAACCTGCAGCGCCAAATGGTGGCTCCCATCGAGAGTTTTCTCGCCGAGGAAGAACCGGTAGATTCCCCCTATGTCTAAGTCAATTCGCGTTCAGGGAGCCCGGGTTCACAACCTGAAAAACCTGTCCGTGGAGATTCCTCGAGACCAGTTAGTGGTCTTCACCGGGCTGTCCGGTTCGGGGAAGTCGTCTCTCGCCTTCGACACCATTTACGCAGAAGGACAGCGCCGCTACGTCGAGAGTCTCTCGGCCTACGCCCGACAGTTCCTCGGTCAGATGGACAAGCCCGACGTCGAGTTCATCGAGGGGCTGTCTCCCGCGATCTCGATCGACCAGAAGACCGCCTCACGCAATCCGCGCTCGACGGTCGGAACCATTACCGAGATTCACGACTATCTGCGCCTGCTCTTCGCGCGTATCGGTGTGCGCTACTGCCCCAACTGCGGCAAGCCGATCACCAGCCAGACCCCCCAACAGATTGTGGACCAGGTGCTGGCCCGTCGCGACGGCGAACGGTTCTTAGTCCTGGCGACGGTAGTGGAGGGTCGAAAGGGCGAGTACAGCACGTTGTTGAACGAGCTGGCTGGTCAAGGCTTCTCGCGAGTGCGGGTGGACGGGGTGGTCATGGAGCTCTCCGAGCGTGACACCTTGACGCTGGCGCGCTACGAGCAGCACACGATCGACGTGGTGTTGGACCGTCTCACCGTGAAGAAAACGAACCGTCAGCGTCTGACCGAGTCGGTTGAGTCGGCGCTGAAACTCACCAAGGGCGTGGTCAAGTTCCTCTTCCTTGAACCCGAAGAGATTGTCTCGTTCTCAGAGAAGATGGCGTGCAACGACTGCGGCATCAGTTTCTCCGAGCTCGCGCCACGCGACTTCTCCTTCAACTCTCCCTACGGCGCCTGTCCGGTGTGCACGGGTCTCGGAACACGCTTCGAGGTGGCCCCGGATCTCGTGGTTCCCGATGAGGATCTGTCACTGGCCGAGGGGGCGCTGGCCCCGTGGGCGGGAGCGCGCTTTAAGTACTTCGAACGTCTGATCGAGGGCATCGCCAGCATGGGTAACTTCGACGTCAACACGCCCTGGAAGAAGTTGAAGGCGAAGGACAAGAAGCTCGTTCTCTACGGGGTCGACTCGAAGTCGGTGCCGGTCAAGTACAAGAACCGCTACGGTCGCGTGCGCAGTTACGAGACGACCTACAACGGCATCGTGGAGTGGCTGGAGCGCAAGCGCAACGAGGCCGACGGCGACTGGTCACGTGAGCAGGCCGAACAGTACATGCGTGAGGTGGAGTGCACCGTGTGCAAGGGCCAACGCCTGAAGCCTGAAGTGCTCGCGGTCCGGGTTCACGACCGCAATATCGCCCAGGTCAACTCCATGACCATCGATGAAGCCATCAACTACTTCGACTCGCTGAAACTGACCAAGCGCGAAGAGACGATCGCCCACCAGGTCATCAAAGAGATCGTGGAGCGACTCACCTTCTTGATGGACGTGGGACTTGACTACCTGACCTTGAGTCGCGCGTCGGCAACTCTCTCGGGTGGCGAGGCGCAACGTATTCGCCTGGCCAGCCAGATCGGCAGTTACTTGGTCGGGGTGCTCTACGTCTTGGACGAACCCTCTATTGGTTTGCATCAGCGCGACAACCGCCGTCTCATCGCGACGCTCGAGAGACTTCGCGACCTGGGCAACTCGGTCATCGTCGTGGAACACGACGAAGAGACAATTCGCCTGGCCGACTTTGTGGTGGACATCGGACCGGGGGCCGGCGAGTTCGGCGGCGAGGTGGTGCACGCGGGCAGTTACGAGGCGCTGTTGAAGAACGAGAAGTCGCTGACCGGTCAGTACCTCTCGGGGAAGAAGTCAATCGCCGTACCGAGCGAACGTCGCAAGGGCGCCGGGAAGAAGCTGACCATCAAGGGGGCTCGGGCCAACAACCTGCAGAACATCACCGTCGAGATTCCCCTCGGTGACTTCGTCGCGGTCACCGGTGTCTCGGGATCGGGAAAGTCGTCACTCATCAACGCGATCCTGCTCGCCTCCTTGGAGCGTCAGATCAATCGAGCGAAGACCGTGGTGGCCGAGCACGACACCATCCTCGGGGTAAAGAACCTCGACAAGGTGGTGGCGGTCGACCAGCAGCCCATTGGTCGCACCCCGCGTTCCAACCCCGCGACCTACACGGGCGTCTTCGACAAGATCCGCAAACTCTTCGCCGAGACCCAAGAAGCCAAGGTCCGTGGCTATCAGCCCGGCCGGTTCTCCTTCAACGTGAAGGGCGGGCGCTGTGAGGCCTGTGCCGGAGACGGCACCATCAAGATCGAGATGCACTTCCTGCCTGACGTCTACGTGAACTGTGACGTCTGCAACGGGGCTCGCTACAACCGTGAGACGCTGGAGATCCTGTATCGCGGGAAATCGATCGCCGACGTCTTGAACATGTCGATCAGCGACGCACTGGAGTTCTTTGAGCGACAGCCGCTCATCTTGCGCCACGTGCAGAGTCTCTATGACGTGGGTCTTGGGTACGTGCGACTCGGCCAGCCCGCTCCGACCTTGTCGGGCGGAGAGGCCCAGCGGGTAAAGCTGGCCACCGAGTTGGCGCGTCGTCCGACCGGCCACACGCTCTACGTGCTGGACGAGCCCACCACGGGTCTGCACTTCGAAGACGTCAATCGCTTGTTGCACGTCCTTCATCGCCTGGTCGACCAGGGCAATACTGTTCTCGTGATCGAGCACAACCTGGACGTGGTGAAGACGGCCGACTGGGTGATTGACCTCGGTCCCGAGGGGGGCCGCCGCGGAGGACTCGTCGTGGGGGAGGGAACGCCCGAAGAGATCGCGCAACTCCCGACCGCCACCGGCACGGTGCTTAAAGAGGTGCTCGCCGGCCACGGCCACGGCTGATGCTGGCCAAACCGTCGGGAATTCCTCGCCAGAGCGGTTGCTACCTCTTTCGCAACGAACGCGGGACCATTATCTACGTCGGCAAGGCCCGCGTCTTGGCCCAGCGACTCTCGAGCTACTTTCAGCGCGAGTCGGGACTCTCGGAGAAGACCCAACTCTTGATGAGCGAGGCGACGAGCGTGGAGTGGATCGTCACGCCCAACGAGATCGACGCGCTGATTCTCGAGAACGAGCTCATCAAAGACAACCAGCCTCGCTACAACATGCGTTTGAAGGACGACAAGAGTTTTCCCTTCGTGGCGCTCGACTCGCGCACGCCTTTCGCGGCGCCCTACATGACGCGCGGTCAACACGTGAAAGGTGTGCGGTACTTCGGTCCCTTCGTTGACGTGCGCGCGGTGCGCGCCACCATGGACGAGCTCCTGCAGGCCTTTCCCCTGCGGTCCTGCTCAAAGCACAAGTTCCTCTATCAACAGCGCATCGAGCGACCGTGCCTGTTGTACGACATCGGCAAGTGTTCGGGACCGTGCGTGGGAAAGATTGATCCCGCCGGGTATCAAGAGCTCGTGGCCTCGTGGGCCCGCTTCTTCGAAGGCGACGTGCGTGAGCTGCGCGACCGATTGCGCGGACAGATGCGTCGGGCCTCGGAGGAGCAGCACTACGAGGCTGCGGCGAAAGCGCGCGATGGCCTGGCCGCCCTCGAGCGCGCGGCCGGCGCGCAGAGCGTGGTCCTCGACACCCACTCCAACTTGGACGTGATTGCCATCGCCAGCGAAGGGTCGCGGTCGGCGATCGTGCGCTTTCGCGTGCGCTTTGGTCGCATCATCGGGCGCACCGTGCACCTGGTAGACCGCTCGCTCGATGAGGACGACTGTGAGGTTCTAGAGAACGCGTTGACCGATATGTACCTCGACAAGGAGTCGGTGCCGGCCGTCGTGGTGGTCGAGCGCGCGGAACTGGCCACGACCTTGGTGCAGGAGTACTTAAGCGAGGTGCGCGAGAAGCCGGTTGAGGTCGTCGCGGCCCAGCGGGGGCGTCGACGTCGGGTGGTGGAACTGGCCATACACGACGCGGAGTCGGTCATCGCGCGTGACTCGCTGCGCCGCCAGGCCGACCACAACGTGCGCTCACGAGCCCTCCAAGAGCTGGCCGCCGCCTTGCACCTGGAGCAACCGCCCTATCGCATCGAGTGCTTCGACATGAGCCACCTACAAGGCACGAACTACGTGGGCTCCATGGTCGTCTTCGAAGATGGACTGCCGGTGAAGAGTGACTACCGGCACTTCAACGTGAAAGAGGTGCTCGGGAACGACGACGTCGGCGCCATGGAAGAGGTGGTGCGCCGTCGCCTCACCCACTGGGAGGAGCACCAGTCCAGCTCTAAGTTTCGTCGAGCCGATCTCATCATCATCGACGGGGGACTCCCGCAACTCCACGCGGCCGAAAAGGCCGCGCGCTCGCTGGAACTCTCGGGACTGGTGGAGTTCACGGCGCTGGCCAAGCGTGAGGAACTGTTGTTTCGCCCCGGCAGTTCGGTGCCGATCGCGCTCGAGCGGGGCTCAGAGAGTCTCTATTTGGTCCAGCGCATCCGCGACGAGGCGCACCGCTTCGCCATCACCTTTCACCGCTCCAAGCGCGGCAAGTCCATGGTCGCCTCCTCCCTCGAAGGGATAGAAGGACTCGGTCCGGCCCGACGCGATCGTCTGCTCGAGAG
>FTAR01000073.1_pt1 | contig 12066 bp, 10 predicted proteins | sample 1639151 | NCBI WGS metagenome assembly FTAR01 (sample SAMEA3914812, study PRJEB12502) | metagenome | biome: forest; material: soil | place: Canada | collected 2011-07-07 | depth 0.1 m
AAGAGCGTGGCGGCGAACGTGGCCTGCGCCTCGCTGGCGCTCGGTACGCTACGTGACAATGTCGCTCCTCGGTCTAGAACGTGATGGCTCCGGGCCGCTGTTCGTGTGGCTACACGGCTTCACCCAAAGCAAAAACTCGGCCCATCAGTTCCGTTCCATTCTGACAGGAACGTACGAAGTCCTGACCATCGACTTGCCCGGGCACGGCGAGAACGCCACCACGACGGCCTCACTTGAGGAAACGGCCGATCTGCTGGCCGAGACTCTGCCCGAGGAGCCTTTTATCCTCGGCGGCTACTCATTCGGTGGTCGCGTCGCGCTCCATTTCGCGCTGCGCCATCCCGAACGCTTGCGCCACCTCGTTGTCTTGAGTGCGACACCGGGAATCGCCGATGAGGGAGAGCGCACCGCACGGCGTCAACGCGACGAAGAACTGGCTCGCCGCATTGAGCGAATCGGCACAGATGCCTTTCTGAGCGAGTGGCTCGACCAGCCACTGTTTCGGACACTGCCGCACGACGAGCGCGAACGATCCGCCCGCAGTTCCGATGCCACGGGCCTCGCCGAGTCTCTACGCCACGCCGGCACGGGCACGCAGAAGGATCTCACCGACGCGTTGCGCTCGCTCGGCGTGGCGACCTCGATTCTGGCGGGAGCGAACGACGCCAAGTTTGTCGGCGAGGCGGCGCGACTGCGCGAATCGATACCGAATTCTCTCGCGACTCACGTCGACAATGCCGGACACGCGGCTCATCTCGAACAACCTCAGCGAGTGGCCGAACTGTTGAGCGTCCTTTAGCCCCAGTAGGCGTTGGTGACAAGGAGTAGCGCGAGGAGGGCGCCAATCTGCAACTGGGCGCGAGCCGAGTACTTGAGCATGGGCAGGAGCTCTCGACCACTTCGCTTCGAGAAGGCAAACTGCAGCGCCGGAATGTAGACCACCAGAGCAACGAGGGCGACCGCGAGTTGATGCGCCATCAGCGCCCCGAGCGCCACACCGGCGACGCAGATGACGTACAGCCACGAACTTCTCTGTCGGCCGAGGCGCGCGGCCAATGTCTTCTTCCCTGCGGCGCGGTCACCCTCCACGTCGCGCAAGTTGTTCGCCTCTAACAGCGCACAGGCCATGAAGCCCGAGGCCACGCCCAACCACCACGCCCGCGAGGGAATAGTGAGATGTTGGGCGTACGTGGTGCCGACGGTCGCTACCAGGCCGAAATAGACGAAGACGAACAGTTCGCCAAAGCCGTAGTAGCCGTACGGTCGCGGACCTCCGGTATAGAACCACCCCGCCAACACTGCGGTTGCCCCGATCGCCACAAACCACCACGAGGTGCGCGAGGCGAGCCACAGACCGGTGACACAGGCCAGAGCAAAACCCAGATACGCGGCTCGTCGCACGTGAGAAGGAGGCACGAGTCGTGATGCTGTCAGACGAAACGGTCCCACACGTTTCTCATCGGTGCCGCGAACACCGTCGGAGTAGTCGTTGGCGTAGTTGGTCGCCACCTGCAACGAGAGAGCGATAACGAGGCAGAGCAGCGAGTTGAGCCAGTTGATGGCGAGCGGTCGAATGAGGAGCGTCCCGACGACGACCGGAACCCCGGCCGCAGGAAGGGTACGCGGACGCGCCGCGAGCACCCACCGCCGAGACGGCCCCGGGGCGTCGGTCATGGGCGCTTGGGAAACTTTGAGAAGTCCGGCTTTCGATGCTCGACGTAGGCGTTACGTCCCTCTTGACCCTCTTCCGACATATAGAACAACATCGTGGCGTCACCGGCGAGCTGCTGGACTCCGGCGAGCCCATCTTCGGCCGCGTTGAAGCCGGCCTTCAACATCCGAAGGGCGATGGGCGACAGCGTCAGAATCTGTCGACACCACGCCACCGTCTCGCGCTCTAGATCGTCGAGGGGTACGACCGTATTCACAAGTCCCCACTCGAGAGCCTGAGCCGCGTCGTACTGGCGACAGAGGAACCACACTTCTTTGGCGCGCTTGACGCCGATGGTGCGAGCGAGCAGCGACGATCCGTACCCACCGTCGAACGAGCCCACGCGGGGACCGGTCTGGCCGAAACGGGCGTTGTCGGCGGCCAAGGAGAGATCACACACGAGATGCAAGATGTGCCCCCCGCCGATGGCGTAGCCGGCCACCTGCGCGATAACGGGCTTGGGCAGACGACGAATCTGTATCTGGAGATCGAGCACATTGAGACGCCCGACGCCGCTGTGGGCGACATCGTCGTCGCCCATATATCCGTCGTCGCCACGAATGCGCTGATCCCCGCCGGAGCAGAACGCGTCGTAGCCCGCGCCCGTCAGCACCACGACCCCCACCGTCAAGTCGTCGCGGGCTTGCTCGAAGGCTCGCGAGAGTTCAAACAGCGTCTGAGGACGAAAGGCATTACGCACCTCGGGCCGGTTGATGGTGATGCGAGCGATGCCTTCGGCGACTTCGTAGATGATGTCGCCGTAGTCGCCGCGGCGCTCCCACGCCGGAAGTGCCTGGGACCGGAACTCGTCCAATGGGTCGTTCGGGGGTCCCTGGATCACTGTCGTTGCCATGACGCCAACGCTACCGTTCACGGCGGGCACCCTCGCCCCGTGGGGCGCCGCGCGAAACGCGCGACCTAGGCTTTCTGAGTGCAATCTTTGCTGGCCATCGACCTCGCGCTCGGGCGCGCACTAGAAGTCGCCCTTCGTGAGTGCGCCGATCGGGGTCAGGCGTTTTGCGTCCTTGACCAGCGACTCTCACCCCGACGAAAAGACGAGGAACTGGTCGCACTCGGTGCGACCGCGGTGTTGCACCCCGACCGGACCACGAGCCAGCTCAACGGCGCCGAGGTCGACGACGACGTCGGGCTCGTGATGTTGACCTCAGGTTCCAGCGGAGTGCCCAAGGCTGTTGAGTTGAGCTGGGAGGCTCTGGTCGCTAGCGCCGAGCTCACGCAGTCCTCCCTTCGCGCGAACACTGCCCCGGTGTGGTTTCCGTGCCTGCCGGCCAATCACATCGGGGGGCTCGCCGTCTTGCTGCGCGCCGTGCTCTCCGACGCCACGCTGCTCTGGACGGGCGACGATGACGTGGAACGCGCGGGCAAAGAGGGCGCTACCCATGTTTCGCTGGTCCGCACCCAGCTGGCCCGCTTTGACGTGAGCTCGTACTACCGCGTTCTGCTCGGCGGCGCTCGTCCCCCTGAGCTCTTGCCGGAGAACGTGATGACCACGTGGGGCATGACCGAGACCGGCTCGGGCATCGTCTACGACGGGGTCGCCCTTGCCGGGGTCGACGTGGCGAGCGTCAACGGCGAGTTGTGCGTGCGAACCCCCACCTTGTTTCGCTCCTATCGCACGTCGCCACGACCTCGAGTTACCGGGCCCGACGGTCGAGACGATTGGTTTCCCACGGGCGACGCGGGCGCCGTCGTCGAGGGACGCGTTTCGGTGCGTGGCCGGATCGGTTTCGTCATCAACTCTGGCGGCGAAAAGATCTGGCCCGAGGATCTCGAGGCCGCCCTGTCGACATTGCCCGACGTGGCCGATATCGCCGTCACGGGAGTGAGCGACCCCGAGTGGGGTCAGCGCATCGTCGCGCTCGTCGTCAGTAACGGATCTCACGCCGACGACGCCATTCGAGCCACCGCGGAAGAACGCATCGGACCGTGGGCGAAGCCCAAAGAGATTCGCTACGTGACTGCGATACCGCGAACGAGTAACGGCAAAATCCGCCGCGGAGACCTCGAGCACCTGCACTGATCGACCAGTGGCTTTTCTCGCGCCGTAACGAGGCGGCGTTTCTTGCGACCCCGAACGCCGACTGTTAGGGTGCTTTTTGCAGCGTGGCTATGGCAAATCGTTCACAACGCCGGTGAACGAAGGCCGCACACCACTGCGCTCAACGAACGAAAGTGACCTGACCATGACCGACAACCAATTCACCCCCACGCCAGAGGATCGCTTTACTTTTGGCCTTTGGACGGTCGGAAATCCCGGGCGCGACCCCTTCGGTGTCGAGGTGCGAGAGCCTTTGGACCCCGCCGACACCGTCTACAAGCTCGCAGAGATTGGTGCCTACGGCGTCACCCTGCACGACAACGACCTCTTGCCCGCCGATAGCTCCCCTTCGGAGCGCGAGGCGATTCTGAAGCGCTTCCGCGCCGCCCTTGACGCCACGGGTCTCAAGGTACCGATGACCACCGTCAATCTCTTTACACGCCCCATCTTTAAAGAAGGTGCGCTCACGGCGAACAACCCCGATGTGCGGCGCTTCGCGCTCGCAAAGGCCATGGACGCCATTGACCTCGGGGCCGAACTCGGCGCGGAGATCTTTGTGATGTGGGGCGGACGCGAAGGCACCGAGGCGCACGCCGCGAAGCCCGTCGCCGAGGCGCTGGATCGTTACCTGGAGGCCATCAACACGCTGACCGCCTACATCAAGGAACGCAACTACCACGTGCGCATCGCGCTTGAGCCCAAGCCCAACGAGCCACGCGGTGACATCTTGCTGCCCACCGTCGGACACGCGCTCGCCTTCATCGAACGTCTGGACTCGCCCGAGATGGTGGGCGTGAACCCCGAACTGGCCCACGAGACCATGAGCGGCCTGTCGTTCCATCACGGCGTGGCTCAGGCGCTGTGGGCGGGGAAATTGTTCCACATTGACCTCAATGCGCAGCGAATTGGCCGCTTTGACCAGGACTTCCGCTTCGGTGCCGAGGAAGTGAAGGAAGCGTTCTACCTCGTCCACTTGCTGGAGACCTCAGGGTACAGCGGAATGCGTCACTTTGACGCCCACCCCTATCGCACCGACGGTCCCGAGGGCGTCTGGGCGTTCGCCCGTGGTTGCATCCGCACCTACCTGATCTTGAAGGACAAGGCCGCGCGATTTGAGTCTGATCCCGACATCAAGGAAGCGTTGAAGGCGGCCCAAGTGCCCGAACTCTCGACGCCCACGACCGTGGGCGATGGCACCCCGGCCGCCCTTCGCGCCTACGTCAAGGGACTTGACGAGTCTGCACTCGCCCGCACCGATTACGGTCACGAGCACCTTGACCAACTGGTGACCGAGTTGCTGCTCGGCGTCAGGTAACCGCGCACTCCGTGACGCTGGTTGCGGGCGTCGATTCGTCGACGAAGAGTACCAAGGTTGTCATCGTTGACGTTGACGACGGTCACGTCGTGGCGTCGGCGTCGGCCCGCCACCCCGCGACCACTCCCCCGCTCAGCGAACAGAATCCGTCGTCGTGGTGGCGCGCGTTAGAAAAGGCGTGGAAGGCCTGTGGACCACTGGCTGAGTCGGTCAGCGCGATTGCGATCGCGGGACAACAACACGGTCTCGTCGCGCTGGACAGCAGCGGGGAGCCGGTGCACGCCGCCAAGCTCTGGAACGACTCGGAGTCCGCGCCGCAGACTCAGACGCTGACCGATCTCTTAGGGCCCGATGAGTGGGCCCGACGCTGTGGCAGCGTGTTGACGCCCTCCTTTACGATCACCAAGCTGGCCTGGTTGCGCGAGACTCACCCCGAAGAGTTCGCCGCCATCCGCCGCGTCCTCTTGCCACACGAGTGGCTGACGTGGCAGTTACTAGGCCGGCCCGACGTCGCCCGTGGCGATCGAGGCGATGCCTCGGGAACGGGCTGGTGGTCGCCCGCTACCGGCGAAGTAGATGAGGGACTCTTCTCTCTGGTGGGCGGAGATCTCGAGTGGCTGCCGACGATCCTTGGGCCCAGTGAGAGTGCGGGTTCCGCACAGTACCTGCAGCCCGGCGCCGTGGTGGGACCCGGAACCGGGGACAACATGGGGGCGGCCTTGGCTCTTGGACTCGCACCCGGCGACATCGCCATCTCGTTTGGCACCAGCGGAACGGTATTCGCCTCGTCCCTCCATCCCACCCGCGACATCGAAGGAGAGGTCGCTGGCTTCGCCGACGCGGCCGGGCGAAACCTTCCCCTCGTATGCACGCTCAACGCCACGAAGGTCACCGACTGGGCGGTCAACCTCGCAGGCGGCCACAGCACGGACCTCGACCGGATCGGGGGAACATCCGTGCCCGGAGCCCATGGCGTGACTCTCGTTCCCTATCTGGACGGAGAGCGCACGCCCTTGTTACCGAGTGCCAGCGGGACCCTCTTTGGCATCCGTACGACGACAACGGGTGCGGACATCGTCCGCGCGTCGGTCGAAGGCGTCATCTGTGGACTGCTGGCGGGGGGGGACGCCCTTGCGCGCTGCGACGTGGACATTAGCGGACGGGTCCTCGCCGTGGGCGGGGGTGCTCGTTCGTCGCTCTATCGCCAAGTACTAGCCGATCTTTCGAACCGTGAAGTCATCACGCTCGATCCCGCGATTGATCGAGTGGCCGTGGGTGCCGCGGCCCAGGCGGCGGCAGTGCTCGCGGGAACCAGACCCGACACCATCGGCGCGGCGTGGGCCAGCGTCGATCCCGTCCTGATCACGACGAAACCGACGATCAGCGCCACAGCCGCGAACGAACTACGCGATCGTTATCGTTCACTGGCTCAGAGCCAGCTCGTTTGACGCCACACCCCACACCATCACGTGGGGACTCGTAGGTCTACGAGCCGCCGAGCTTGGCCGCGCCGCGACGCGCGACGGAGTCAATAGCAATCGCGAGGATCAACACAAGACCGGTAGCCATGAGCTCGACCGATGCGCTCAACTGAATGAGCGCCATCCCGTTGTAGATCGTGCCGATGACGAGACCACCGATCAAGGCGTTCATCATTCTTCCTCGACCACCGAAGAGACTCGTGCCACCAATGACCGCTGCGGCAACTGCGTAGAGCACCAGCGTGCCGCCGGGAATCCCGTCGGAGATGCCACCCAGCTCAGAGGCGTACACAAGTCCGGCGATACCCGCCGTGAACCCGGTGGCGGCGAAGGCGAGAAGGCGATAGCGGTTGACCGAGACGCCAGATCGACGAGCTGCTTCTGCGTTGCCACCGATCGCGTACAGATAGCGTCCCGCCTTGGTGCGAGCCAGGATGAAACTAAACGCCCCGAGAACCACCACCACCAGCGGCACCGCGTAGGGCATGCCGCGCAGCACGATGAACGTCCCCCGGTTGGTGTTGAAGACGAGAGCGAGCACGACGGCCAAAGCAGCGAGAGCCCCGATCTTGATGAAGGTCTCGTAGATAGAGACACTGTCAAGGCCGCTGGCTCGACGAGCCCGGTCTTTGATGAAGACGAGGCTCGACATACCCGCGACCACCACGAGGGTGAAGATCCACGTCCAAAGCACCGACATGTTGATGTTGACGATGCCGTAGAGAACCTTCTCGCGAATGGGAATCGAACCGCCGGAGTTCTGACCGTCGATGAGCCAGATGGCGATGCCTTCCCAGAACAGGGAACCACCCAGGGTGATGATGAACGAGGGCACTTTTAGAAGAATCGTGATGACACCCTGAATCCACCCGATAAAGGTGCAGGCGGCCACGGCCAAGAGCAGAGCCGCCCACCACGGCCAGTTGAACGTGGTGTCCAAAAGAATCGCGCCGATGGCGGCGCCGACTGCCGCCACCCAGCCGACGGAGAGGTCGATGTCGCCGAGAAGGAGCAACCAGATTTCGGCCATGCCCAAGAGGATGAAGACCGTGGACTGAATGAAGAGGTTGGTGAGATTACCCGCAGAGAGAAATGTGGAGCTGCGGATCTCGAAGTAGCCGCCGAGAACGATGAGCCCGACAATGATCGGCAACATGCCGCTGTCGGTCCGTCTCAGCTGCTTGATGCGTTCCTTGAAGATGCTCGCGGGAGACGAATCATTGGGGGTGAGGCCAGTAGGGGTCACCGTTTCGTCTGTCACGGAGCGAAACCTTTCCTTAAGGGGCGGAGGTGGCAGACATCGAGGAGAGATTCCTTGATGTGGCGCCAGTGGTAATCAAGTCAACGGCACTCGCCGTGTCGTAGTCCGATGCGGGACCACTACTGATGAGTGTGCCGAGGTGAAGGACGGCGATGCGATCAGCGACTTCAAAGACGTCGATGAGGTTGTGCGAAATAACCAAGACGGCAATTCCACGTCCCGCGAGAGTTTTGATCAGATCGAGGACGAGTTTGGTCTGCGACACGCCCAGGGCGGCCGTCGGTTCGTCCAGGATCACCAATTTTGTGTCACGCATTACGGCGCGTGCCACAGCGATGGCTTGACGTTGCCCACCCGACAGCGATCCGACGAGCTGTCGCACCGACTGCACCGTGAACACTGAGAGATCACGTAGGAGCTTTTTGGTTTCGAGCTCCATCTTGATCTCATCCAAGAGGCCCGCCTTCGTAGCTTCGTGCCCTAGATACATGTTTTGGACAATGTCGAGGTTGTCGCAGAGCGCGAGGTCCTGGTACACGGTGGTGATTCCGAGGGCGTCGGCTTCGCGGGGCGAGTGAATATGAACTTCCTTCCCCTCCCAAAACATCTCGCCACTGCTCGGGGGGTAGATCCCAGAAATGGTTTTGATCAGAGTCGACTTACCCGCGCCATTGTCCCCAATGAGGGCAGTGACTTTGCCGGCGGGAATGTCCAAGTCGCAGTAGCGCAATGCCTCAACGGGACCGAAATGTTTGGTCAGCGCCTTGAGGCTGAGAAGTGGTGTACCGGCCGAAACCGACACCCCCGAGTCCTGCTTCACTTCTATCCCAATATCGGACGGAAGAGTTATAGGTGACTCGGGGGTGTCGGTCATGGCTGTGTGTTACTTAATTCCGTACTTCGTGCAGTCCGCAGCGTACGTCGGCTGGGTCGAACCCTGAACCGTCGGAGCCGTGTTCGTGCAGAGCTGAGCAGTCGTAACCTGCTTCGACGCGATGACCTGCGACTCAACAGTTGAAGCCGTCACCCACAGCGGGGTCAACAGAACTGACGGAACATTCTTCAGCGACGCGATAGTTGCGCTGCCGTCAGTGGTCTTGCCATTGACGATGCCCGCAGGCACCTTCTCCTTGGCGCGCAGGTAGATCGCCAACGCGGCGGTCGCCTGAGCCTCAATGAAGGACGGCTTGAAGACCGTTCCGCACTGGTAGCCCGAGATGATGTTGTCGATGCCCTGAGGCGTCGCGTCCTGACCCGTGAACGGGAAGGTGTCGGGCTTGAGACCCTGCGACTGTAAGTACGTGATGATCGGCGCAGCGTTCTCGTCGTTAGGCGTCAAGACCGCGTTGATCTTCGAGTTCGCCGAGTAGGCACCCTGGAAGTCAGTCAACGCAACCGAAGGCGTCCACGTTCCAACACTCTCGTTCACCGTGTTCGAAGAACCCGACGTGGTGTTGTAACCGGCAGCGTTCAGAACGGCGTCGTAACCCTGGGCAAACAACGTGGCGTTGTTGTCCGTGGGTGCACCCTTCATGACGAAGACATCCGGGTTCGCAACGTTCCAGCTCTTGATGCAGCTGACGAGTCCTTGACCAATCAAGGTACCCACCGCAACATTGTTGAAGCTGACGTAGTACGAGCGGTCTCCACCGAGCGTCAGGCGGTCATAGTCAATGACTTTCACGCCGCGCGACTCCGCGTAGGCCTCAATGATTGCACCGGAAGAACTGTCAAGTGACGTCAAGATAAGAACCTTGGCACCCTTGGCAATGTCGCCTTGCGCATCGGTGAGCTGCTCCTGCGGGCTTCCGTGACCGTTCTGAATGAAGAACTGGTTGGTCTTTAGACCGGCAGCCAAAAACGCCTTCTTGAACGCGGGAGCGTCGTAGTCCACCCAACGAGCGGACGAAACAGTGTCGGGCAAAATAACGGCAATGCTGCCCTTACCCTTGGCCACCACACTCTTCAGGTACTTCATTGTTGAGAAAGTCGGATTGAACGTAGAGTCCGATACCGTTTTCCCTGCTGCGGAAGCCACGCCTGGCAGCACTGCGACGGCAACTCCGCCGACCAACGCCACGCACGCGAGAATCCGTGCTGATTTTAATTTCATAGTCCCCCAACCCTTAAGAGGCATCGTAATGATGCCCATTTCTAATTTACTTCTAAGTGAACATTCAGTGCAAAGCAATGTTCGGAAGGTGAAGTTAGCACAACACTTACGTGACTTATGTTCACCACCTGAGCGGTCCGCGGCACCTTGGCGCAACTTTTTGACGGCGCTCAATGCGCCTCCCACGAGGCCATAAGAGGCGGGTACCGTCGAGTTGAACGACACTTCCGAGGATCGACCCTCAGTCTTTCTTCGATACTCCGGCTTCGAATCTCCTGATCCAAGGTCCTAAGTGAAACAACTCGCCCAGGTCGTGCGCAACGAGTCGACCCATTGTGAACTTCCACACACGAAGATCAGAGGTACGTGAGGACGGTCTCCATTGTCTCCATGATGGCGATCGACTCATCAAGCGGCATCGAAGGGCTCTCAGTTAGACCGAGGTTCAAACAACGAGCAACCTCAATCGCTTGATAACGAAGTCCACGCCACTGCATATCAAACTCAAATCTCTCGACGCTGCGGTCTCGCTTGATCAACTCGAATGAGGTCAAGCCGTAGAAATCGCCGGCAACCTCGATACGCGCGTCCGTGCCCGCAATACAGGCTCGAGTGGCAGTTCGCGCTAAGGACGTGCACGTCAAGACAGCCTGCGCTCCACTGTCGTAGCCAAAGAGCATGGATGTCTGCCCGTCGACACCCGTAAAGGCGCGATCGACGAGAGCCGTGATCCGGGAAGGGGTGCCCAAGAGCATCGAGGCAAAAGACACGGGGTAGACGCCGAGGTCAAGGAGCGCGCCCCCGCCGAGCTCGGGCGCAAAGATTCGGTGTTCGGGGTCCAGTGGGAACCACTGACCGTGATCGGCCTCCACGAGGACGATGTCGCCGAGCGCCCCGCTCTCGACGAGTTCGCGAATCTTGACAATGTGGGGCAAAAAGCGAGTCCACATCGCTTCCATGAGGAACAGCCCCTTTTCACGCGCGGTCGCGACGAGATCGCGAGCCTCGGCGGAGTTCATGGTGAAGGGCTTCTCGCACAGCACGGGCTTACCCGCGTTGAGAGCGAGCAACGTATTGGCGTGGTGCATGGGGTGAGGCGTCGACACGTAGACGACGTCGACGTCTGGGTCCGACACCAGTTCCTCGTAGGAGCCGTAGCGCCTGGGAATGTCGAACTCATCGGCAAAGGCGTTGGCTGACGCCTCCGTGCGCGAACCCACGGCGAGCGCTACCCCCTCGTCAATAAGCCCGAGATCACGAACAAAGGTGTGGGCGATGCCCCCCGTACCGATAATTCCCCATCGAAGTGGCTCCGCCATCGCACTCTCCTTCTCGTCGTCGCGACGAGGCCACAGTAGTCGGCACGATGACACGTCCTGGACGAACGATCCCCCACGCTCAATGCAAAACCATTAGAACAGTGACGTGGTTCAGCTCCTTCAGCCCATCCTCACTGAGCGTCTCGTGCTGCGATCCTTTGAACGTCGTGACCTCGACGATCTCGCGATACTTTTCCAAGACGAGTCCGTCAATCGCTATCTCTACAGTGTCCCGCGCACCCGGGAACAGACTCTCGAAGCGCTCGAAAAACGCATCCATCTGGACGACGCCACGCAGATTGACAACCTTCTGCACGTCGCGATCGAGTTGCGTGACACAGGTCGCCTCATCGGCGATTTCATGTTGCGCTGGCACGATGACGAGCACCATCAAGGCGAGATGGGTGGCTCTCTCAATCCGGAGTATCACGGCCTCGGCTACGCGCCCGAGATCTATGGCGCGTTGTTGGAACTCGCCTTTAATCGCTACGACCTTCACCGCGTGGTCGGACGCTGTGACGGGCGCAACGCACCCTCTATCCGCTCGCTGGAGAAGGCAGGACTGCGTCAAGAGGCTCACTTCGTCGAAAACGAGTTCGTCAAGGGTGAGTGGACCGACGAGATCGTTCTGGCCATCTTGCGCCGCGACTGGATATCGACCAAAGACTCCGGGTAACGGCGTCGCGTCCGCTCCCATAAGGTCTCTCACTCATGGCACTGTTGCGCGACGTGAGATCCGAGTTGGGATCTTCCTACCTTCTCGATCACGTCGACAACCCGGTGCTCTGGCGAACCTGGGACGACGAC
>FTAR01000071.1_pt1 | contig 10674 bp, 13 predicted proteins | sample 1639151 | NCBI WGS metagenome assembly FTAR01 (sample SAMEA3914812, study PRJEB12502) | metagenome | biome: forest; material: soil | place: Canada | collected 2011-07-07 | depth 0.1 m
AGCGATCGCGTCGGTGGTGGCGTCGGGAGAACATGATGGTTATTCCGGCCTGCGTTCCACGCAATATCACCTCGATATAGCGGCCGATGAGGTGGCGCTACGCGTGTTGCACGGGGCCGGCTTTCGCGTCGTGAGCGAAGAGTCCGGTGTCACCGGTGACGGCGAGTACACGGTCGTTCTTGATCCGATTGATGGTTCGACGAACTGTGATCACGGTGTTCCCTTCTACGCGACGAGTCTTGCGGTACTGCGGAGCGGGGAACTCGTGGCATCGCTCGTCGTGAACCAAGCGACCGGCGCTGTCTATGAGGCGGAGAAGGGCGCTGGTGCGTATCGCGACGGTGAGAAGATAAGGCCGAGTGGCCAAGTGGACGTGGCCAAATCGATCGTGAGTTTCTCCGGTTTGCCGTCCCGTCACCTGGGGTGGGCACAGTACCGTTCGCTCGGCGCGGCGAGTCTGGAGATCTGTCTGGTCGCGGACGGCTCACTCGACATGTTCAGCGTCGCCGCGCGCTCGGGACTTCACCCGTGGGACTACCTGGGCGGCCTGATGATGATTCACGAGGCGGGCGCAGTAGCGGGGGAGTACGACAACGAGTCGCTCGTGACCGATGAGCGCGTGCGTCGGCGCCCCTTGTTTGCCGCGACGCCAGAACTCCGTACGTTTCTTCAGGACGCGGCGCCTTTCTAAGTTCCCAGGCGAACGACATTAGGCTGGACTCCTTCGGGCGCTTAGCTCAGTTGGTTAGAGCAGCTGATTTACACTCAGCAGGTCGGGGGTTCGAGTCCCTCAGCGCCCACTGCGTTGTTGGAATCACGCAACCGAAAGGGCGTGAAGATACCGACTCGGCGTTCGTGGCGATCCGTGGGGTCAATCGACGAAGACGCCGGATGCACGAGTACATTGTCTTCCTTCGTATCGTCATGCACGTTTGGCGACGAGTTCCACGAGATTGCCGTCAGGGTCTCTGAGTAACGCATTGCGATTACTGTTGCCCGTGTCGTGCGGCGGTTTTTCGACGTGAACGCCGGCTTCAACCAGTTTCGCGAAGTCCCCGTCTACATCGTCGGTCCAAAGCACCAGCACCATCGCCGGACTACCCGGGTCCGCGTCCACCCCGTGGACCACCTTGGCAGCCTCCACGGTGCCAAGGCCGAGCATGAAACCGTCGAGGCACATCTCAACGTGAGAGGGAGTTCCTTCGAGTGGCGTCCGAAACGTCTCAGCGAATCCGCACAGATCGCGGTAGAAGAGGCGTGCACCTTCGATGTCGCGCGTGTAGAGGTTTACCATCGGTGAGACGAACACGGAGATACGGTACCGCCGAATGTGAGGGCCGTGCTAACGCTCAAAGGCTGTCGAGACAGCGCGAGGAAGTGAGGCAAGATGGAGCCTGACTCTTTCGGATTCCTGCGGAGTACGAGTTAACCAGGCTTCTGGGACACTTCCCGCCGGCGCCAGCCCATCGAGTCCGTCACGCGAAGCCTCGTTCGTGAGGAACATGGGCGCATGGGGTACAAAAAAAGACCCGTTACCTTCAGACATTGTTCAAAGCAAACGAAGGCCCGTCGAATTATTTACTCGTGCAGATCGTGTCGAGCCTCGCCAGGCTGCCCGACATTGACTCGGGCACCGAATTGTTTCCGTTGATCCACGACCCGCCATCGCGAAGGAGATCGTCCGACAGGGCGCCAAAGTCAAAAACCTCGGTGACGACGGTGGCGTCATTACCGTCCGGTGTGAGGATGTAGCCCCAGCGGTAACCCGCAGGAATTCCGACTTTCGAGGGATCATTACCCGGGGTCCGAGAGGGGTCTCCCGGAGCCGGCTCCCAGAATATTCGGCGATCCGGTTCGAACTCCACCACATAGTTGAGCATGAGGTAGTCATCTCCCAGCCGATGCATCTTCATGGTGAAGGTATCGCCCACGGCGGTGAGGGGGCGATCGAGGACGGCTCCGCGGAGCATGTCAGAACCGTCGAAGTCCATGTGACGATGCGGATTCGCCAGAATCTTGAAAATGACGTCCGCCGGCGCTTCGATTCGGCGCGACACTTCGACGCGTTTGTTCTCCGTTGTCATGTCTCGACTGACCCTTTCGCTCATGGGAGATTAGTGATTCGGAATTCGTGCAGGTTCACGAGACTATCTTCGGGTCATGGGGCCGACCGCGTGTTCGTGTTGTGGAAAAACTGGCGACCGTACCGTCCAGCTTCACTCTCATCGCGAGATACAAATCTGTTACGACTGCCTGGGCTGGCTTAATGCAAAGAGGGACGATCAAGAGAACGCGCACGGTGGCGGTTGGCGGGTTAATGGATTTGAGCCGATCTTTGAAGTGAGCGATGTCATGCGGGCCACAGATCACTACGCCAAGATGGGTTTCGAGATCAGCTTTCACGACGAGACGTACGCGTTCGCGCACCACGACCGAGATCTGACGATTCACCTCACGAGACACGATGGCGAGGGAGAACCAAGCCCCGGTTCGCTGTACATCCACTGCGAGAACGCGGACGAAGTCGCCGGAGAGTGGCGCAAGGCTGGATTGGACGTGATCGGCCCGATTGACGAGGAGTACGGAAAGCGCGAGGGTTCGCACACTGACCCTGACGGAAATGTGATCCGATTCGGTTCACCTCTTCGTTGACGTACAAGCGCTCAAAGCGACTCTGAAACACCAGCAGCAGGTCGTATCGTGGGATATTTCACTACCGGCGCTTGAATTGTCGTAAAGGAAATTGAGTGGACAAGAGAACGCAGCCAGCGTCGCCCTTCGGCTCGCTTCGAGTTCGCGACTATGCCCTGCTGTGGAGCGGGCAGACGGTGTCTTCGCTCGGTGACGGCATCTTCACCGTGGCTCTGGCGATCGTGACTCTCGAAGTCGATAGACGACCATCAGGCATTGCCTATGTCTTCGCCGCCAGAGCGGTCCCTTCGGTAATCCTGGCCCTCGTCGGAGGAGTAGTTGCCGATCGCATCTCGCGTCGCCTGGTCATGTTGAGTTCTGACATTGTGCGCGCGATAACTGTGGGACTCATCGCGTTCCTTCTCGCGCGCGGTGAGTTACGCCTCTGGGAACTCATTATCATGGCCGCGGTCTTTGGTGGGGCTGACAGTTTCTTCGGACCTGCGTCCAACGCCATCATGCCGGAGCTACTAGAGGAAGATCTCCTCGTGTCGGGCAACGCGCTCGGTCAGATGAGTTCCCAACTCACGACCGGCCTCATTGGTCCGGCGGTGGGCGGTGTCGTGGTCGCCGCCATTGGAAATGCCTGGTCCTTTGGCTTTGACGCCCTGACCTTCTGCGTTTCTGTGGTGACGCTGCTGATGATGCACACTCGTCCCGAAAAGCGAGTGCGAACCCAGAGTCCCATGCAAGATGCGCGCGAAGGATTGCGATACGTGGTGACCCGGCGCTGGCTGCTCTATGCCCTCTTGGCCGCCTGCCTTGCCAATTTCTTCGGGATGACCCCATTGAGCGTTCTCCTGCCGCTCTTCGTTCGAGAGACCTTGCACGCCAGTGCGCTCGATCTGGGTGTGGTCTTCGCCTCCGGCGGCGCGGCGGGTATTCTCGCTTCCTACATTGTCGCTCGCCTTGGCAAACCACAGCACATCGTCACGGCGACCTGGCTCGCCTATGCGGCGAGTGGGGTCGGAATAGCCTCGATTGCTCTCGCCCACAACGTCGCCGTCTGCTGCGTCTGTGTGGCGCTGGAAGTCGGCCTGATGGTCTACGGTGACGTTCTCTTTTTCGCGATGATCCAGATACTGGTTGATCGGGAAGTTCTTGGGCGAGTGTCGTCGTTGATTTACCTCGGCGCGTTCTCTCTCGGCCCCTTTGGATATCTACTCGGAGGCCTGGGCGCTTCGTGGTTCGGTATTCGTACCGCCATCGTCCTGAGTGGCGTCATCGGCGGAGTGATCTGTGTCGTGTGCTTGATACTGCCCGGCGCGAGAGATCCCGAGCGAGAGGGTTTCTCGTCAGCAGCCGTCGGTACGCATGGCGAAGAGAGTGTCTAAAGCATTTACGACGTGACGTTCTCGTTGATGTCGATACGTCGCGAGAAAAATGCGGTTCATACGTGCATGCAACTCCGCGTGGAAGTTGAATACCCGGCGTGACACACACAAATATTTCGTGAATCGACATCCATAGTCCGTCTCGCGCCGAATAAAGACGTTGCCCGATCAACGTGGTCGGAGAGCGAAGGGACCACAGTTATGAGAAATATCACAAAGCGCACGAGAGTTTTCGCCGCTTCGTTGGCGATAGTTGTCGTCGGCGGCGTCGGAGTCGCGGCAGCCGCAAGCACCGCAGCGCCAGCGAGCAACGCGATGCAAAAGGGCATGGGTATCAACGAGTACGGAATGACCAAGTCGTTCTTCAATGGTGGCACCGTTAGCTTCACCTACTCGAAGGGCTACTACTGCGACAAGAGCGTCAGCTCCGCGGCAACGTCTGGTTGCGAAGTCGGGGCCAACTACAAAGTGGCGCCCGCGACGAACTTCGACCCGCTGTACATCACGGTGCCTCTGGGCTTTACGGTGCCCGCGATGTCGATGGAGTGCCCGGCTGCGCTCGTGTGCGTGGATCACCCGGGGACGATCGACCTGAGTCGACTCGAGCCTGATCTGAAGGCCCTCTACCCGAAGCTAACAGCGGCACAGTTGACGGCGGCATTGAAGAACTCAGCGACCCCTGGTCACGAGCACTTCATCACCACCACCAACGGTGGCAAGGCGGAGTGGTGGAACGTCGACGTGGTTGGTGTGACCAGTTTGAGCGAGTGGAACGCGATCAACGCCCACAAGTCCTTCACCTTCTTGAAGCAGCAGGTCACGGCGAAGAAGACGACGGCGATCATTCCGACGAACTTGTTCCTGTACTTCTCGGTTAACTAGATCGCAGAGTCAAGTGCGTGGTGTCGCCGACTGTCGTAAGAGCGATGGTCGGCGACACCACGTTTTTCGTGTGGGATTGGTTACTTGAGTAAGCGTGACAAACGTCGATCCGCAAGGGCGCGTCCGCCGGTCTGGCAGGTGGGGCAGTAGGTCATCTCGTAGGACTCGAAGGACACCCGGCGCAACGTGTCACCGCACGGGGTCGGACACGGCTCCTCGACGCGACCGTGCACCTTGAAGCGACCGCTCAGTTTGGCCTCGGACAGGCCGCCTTCTCGGGTGCGCTCGAGTTCGAGCGCCTCGGCCAGCACATCGGTAGCGGCGGTGAGCAGCGCCTCGCGCTGCTCTGGACGGAGCGAGTGTAGCGAAGCGAACGGGGACAGCTTGGCTCGATGCAAGATGTCGTCACCCCAGCCGCGGCCGATTCCCGACACGAAGTGCTGGTCGCGCAGGTCGGTCGTCAGTCGGCGTCGGGAGTCGCTTGTGCGGATGATCTCGGCGAAGTCGTCGCTTCCCGGTTCGGGGCCGAGTCCATGAAGCGGACCCTCGTCACCGGCGGCGAGCACCCACCACGAGGCCTTTCGCTGGGTGCCGTACTCACGTACCAGGACTCCGATGTTTGCGCTTTCCGGTCCCTCTTCGTCACGAGCGAACTCAAAACGCACTGCCGCTCCGCGCGGCTTTGTCTTCTTCGGTGGGTATTCGATGTCGAGGCGCCCTGCCTGGGAGAGGTGCAGCACGATACGACACCCGTTCTCGAACTCCCAGACCAGATACTTGGCCCGACGGCTCACCGAGATCAGTGTCTGGTGGTACAGGGACTCTGGAGTCGGCGCGTACGTCTTGAGCGAAGAGAAACCAAGAAGGTTGGCGCGACACAATGTCGTGCCGGTGAGGACCTCGTGGAGTCGCTCTGACAGGGCTTGCATCTCGGGCATTTCAGGCACGCCACAATGTATCGACTGACCAACAGCACGCGTGCCACTCGGTCATCAACTTGCGGCGCGACGAACCAGGGTAAGGGAGAGGCCAACGTTCACTCTGAATCGGTCAACGGCGGTGCTGGTTTAGTCTGATGCTGACGACGAGATTTCGTTTGTCGTACGCGAGCCGAGAGAGGGTGTGGCATGACTCCCGAAATGAACTGGGCGGGGAATGTCCAGTACCGGGCGAGCCGCGTGATGCACCCTACGTCACTGGAAGAATTGCAGGGCGTCGTTGCCACCAATGAGTCGGTTCGCCCCTTGGGGTCGCGTCACTCGTTCTCCACTATCGCCGACTCAGAGGGCATCTTGGTGAGTCTCGCCAGTCTTCCTCGAGCGGTGGATGTAGACGCCGCAGCGAAGACCGCGACGATCGCGGCGGGCATGACCTACGGGGACGTGGCCGTCGAGCTGCATCGTCAGGGTTGGGGGCTTCATAATCTCGCCTCACTCGGTCACATCGCGGTCGCGGGAGCGTGCGCCACGGCGACCCATGGTTCGGGCGATCGAAATCGATGTCTCTCGTCAGCCGTGCGCGCCATGACCGTGGTTGATTCGCAGGGTGAACTCTGTGAGTTGGCTCCGCACCTCGACAGTGATCGCTTTTGCGCTACCCAGGCGGGACTGGGGGGAGTGGGCATCGTGGTCAGCGCGTCGCTCGCCGTGGAACCCACCTACGACGTCGCTCAACGCGTCTACCTCGACCTTCCCTTTGGCACCTTCGTGAGCAACTACGAAGAGATACTTGCCAGTGCCTACAGCGTGAGTCTCTTCACCGACTACCGGGCGGCTCGTTTTACGCAGGTGTGGCGAAAACAGCGCGTCGCCCCCGGGGAGCAACTGGAGTGGCCCGATCTCTGGTTTGGCATGGAGGGCGCTCCTCATCCGGTCCATCCTGTGCCGGGAATGAGTCCGGATGCGACGACGCGCCAGGGTGGAGACGTGGGTCCCTGGCACGAGCGTCTCCCGCACTTTCGTCTCGACCACACACCGAGCAGCGGAGAGGAGATCCAATCGGAGTATCTCGTATCCCGCGAAGCAGCTCCGTCGGTCCTGGAGGCGCTCGCCGCCATCGCGCCCTCGATCGCCCCGGTGCTGCTCGTGAGCGAGGTGCGCAGCGTTGCCGCAGATGACGTCTGGCTCAGTCCGGCCTACGGTCGCGACAGCGTGGCGTTCCACTTCACCTGGCGCCGTGATCCAGCGGCGGTGCTCGACGCTCTCGCGGAGATTGAACGTCAGATTCGGCCCTTCGACGCGAGGCCTCACTGGGGGAAGGTCCACTGTTTCACGCCCGATCAGCTCATGGAGGCCTATCCCCGTTTGCCGTCGTACCTAGAGCAACGGCGCCGACTCGATCCCTCGGGCGTCTTTAGCAACGACTTCCTCGAGTCACTGTCGCGAGCGAAATGAGCTGTCCCTCCTAAAGGTTTCGACGCGGCGTAGTGTGCACGAATGGCTGATGACCCTGACGAGAGATCCGCTCTTCTTAGCTGCCTGCAGTACCAACGTTCCTCTGTTCTGGCCATCGTGGACGGCCTGTCCGAGGCGGCGTGGCACACGTCAGTCGTTCCCTCGGGTTGGACGCCGGCCGGATTCGTTGAACACTTGGGCGGAGCGGAGTACCACTGGTTTCACAGCGTGGTGGCGGGACTGCCCGACGAAGAGATGCCCGGCGACGAGGAGCGCGAGCCCTACGATCCCCTGGCGCCCTTTACCAGCAGCTTTCCCTCGAGCGAGATTGTGGCCAACTACATAGGCCAGTGCAGATTCTCAGATGACGTACTCGCCCAGACGACGCTCTCCGCCAAGGCGCTCGGTCGCCACACTCCCGACAGTGACGTGCTCAGCGTGCGCGAGGTGGTGCTGCACATGATTGAAGAAACCGCAGCGCACTCCGGACATCTCGAGATAGCCCGAGAGCTGCTCGATGGTGGGACGCGGCGCGGGCTTCGTTAGGAGTGGGCGAGTTCAACCTGCTGTTTCTTCTCGTCATCCCAATAGGGCTGATCGCCCAGAGCGTGATCGCGCGCCGCTACGACTGGCGATGCCAAAAGTGCGATCACGTGTTCACTCTCTCGCCCCTCTCGGCGGCGTTCCTCCCGCACGGCATGGGCGGACGCAAGTACGCTCGCTGTCCTGAGTGCGGAGCTCGCTCCTGGGCGATGCCCGTGGCCAAGGAATAAGTTGAGGCACAGCAGCAACAAGGAGGAGCGGTATGTTCGACGAGCCATCTATTGAACAGCGAGTTGAGCAGCCCTACGTCGCGCTGAGCACGAGCATCACCATGCAGGGTTACGGCACGATCCGACCGATGTTCGATGAGCTGTTCGCCTGGTTGGCGGAGCGAGACATCACTCCGGCGGGTCTGCCCTTTGTCCGGTACCTGATGATCGACATGGAGAACTTCCTCGACATTGAGGTAGCGATTCCGGTGGCGGTTCTCCCGCCGACGGACGAGCGAGTCGTGACGGGCACTTTGCCCGGCGGTTCCTACGTCACGTTGACCTACAGCGAAGACGGCATCGCAGCTAACTCCCATCTTCAACAGTGGGCCCGCGATCGGGGTCTCAAGTGGAAGAACAGTCTTCGTGATGGCCGAGAACTCTGGGGCGGGCGTATCGAGATCTGGAGTGACGACGACAGCGAGACGACGGCCGCCTATCTCATTGAGGACGAGTAGACGCCGTACCTATGTTCTGTCCAGCCAGAAATCGCCCTCCAGTAAGGTTCGAGAAACCGACGTATTGAGGAGGCAGTGTGCTGGGCGACAAAGAAGAGCATTTCGTAGGTAAGGGCACCGACCTCAAGGCCTTGGAATCACACATTGAGGACTACTTGAAAACCAACGGATTTACCGTGCAGACGTCCCCACCGGGTGACGAGGGAACGGTGATCCAGGCGCGCAAAACTGGTTTCTGGCGCGAAGTAGTCGCGGCCGATCGGGCGCTCTCCATCGCTATCAAGGGAAACTCGGGCGACTTCACCGTGCGCTTCGGCATTGGCAAATGGCTCGAACATTTGGGAGTCACGGCGCTCGAGACCCTGTTGCTGTCAGAAGTGTTCTTGGTGGTCGATGTGGCAGATTCGCTCTGGAGCATTGAAGTAGAAGACAAGCTCATTACCGACGTAAAGGCCTTCATCGGCTGAACCCAGCCTCCGAGTTATCAGTTACTGAAAGCCGGCGACGCGGTGGGGCTGATAGCCCTCTTGCAACGTCGTGATCTCTTCTGGCGTGAGCTCGATCTCGAGCGAGGCGACCGCGTCGGCTAGATGCTCCGGTTTAGTGGCGCCCACAATGGGGCTCGACACAACGGGATTGAGGAGAACCCAGGCGAGAGCCACCTGTGCCGGAGAGACGCCGCGCTGGGCGGCGACGTTGAGAACCGCCTCCACGATGGGGCGGTCGGCGTCGATATAGAGACTCTGACCGAACTCGTCGTTTTCTGACCGAGCGGTCTCGGCGTTCCAGGGTCGAGTGAGTCGCCCTCGCGCGAGAGGGCTCCAAGGGATCGAGCCGACACCCTGGTCCGCGAGGAGCGGGAACATCTCGCGCTCTTCTTCTCGGTAGAGGAGGTTGTAGTAGTTCTGCATGCTCACGAATCGAGTCCAGCCGTTGAGGTCGGCGGTATAGAGAGCTTGAGCGAACTGCCAGGAGTACATGGACGACGCCCCGATGTAACGGGCCTTGCCCGCCTTCACGACGTCGTGCAGGGCCTCCATGGTCTCTTCGATAGGCGTGTGATAGTCCCAACGGTGTATTTGGTAGAGATCGACGTAGTCGGTGCCGAGACGGCGCAAGCTGTGATCGATCTCACTCATGATGTCCTTGCGCGACAGGCCTTCTCCGTTTGGGCCGGGGCGCATCCGACCGCGGACTTTGGTCGCGATGACGACCTCATCACGAGCAGTCAGCGAGAGGAGGGTCGAACCGGTGATCTCCTCACTGCTCCCGGCGGAGTACACGTTGGCCGTGTCAAAGAAGTTGATGCCGAGATCCAAAGCCTGACGAAAAAATGGCTGCGCAGCGTCGCGATCGAGCGACCAGGGCTGACTTCCACGGTCGGGCTCGCCGTAACTCATACACCCCAGGCAGATTCGAGAGACTTGTAGTCCCGTGGTTCCGAGCGATACGTACTCCATGGTGACTCCTTTGGTCAGAGGCTCATCTCGCGCCGTCATCCGTTCTAGCGCGACCGTCATGGCCATCGTTCACACGATCACCCCGCGCTCGAGGTAACGCACTAGAAACATCAAGGTGTTAGAAACGTGACATCAATCCATCTTTCGTTGACGTAGAGCCGGCCTCGGCCTGGGACGAGGTCTACTCTGCGCCGGGCGTGCCACGACCCGTGTATAAAAAGATCGTCGACGTTCTGGCCGATCTCAAAGCTTCTGACTTACGTTCCCGCTTTGATCACCTGGGCCAAACATTTACCGACCGAGGGGTCACGTTCGCCCTCGGGGGTGAGGAGCGACCGTTCCCGCTGGACCTCATTCCTCGCATCATTGCGGCCTCTGAGTGGGAGGAGCTCGCCTCCGGAGTGCGTCAGCGCGTGCACGCCCTCGAAGCGTTCCTCGACGACGTCTACGGGGAGGGAGCGTGTTTTTCCGATGGACTGATCCCGCGGCGCCTGGTGACGACCAGCCCTCATTTTCGACGCGAAGCGGTGGGCATCGTGGAGCAAAACGGCGCGCGCATCACGGTGTCGGGGATTGACATCGTGCGCGACGAGGGCGGACGGCTGCGGGTCCTGGAGGACAATGTTCGCATCCCTTCGGGCGTG
>FTAR01000074.1_pt1 | contig 9585 bp, 6 predicted proteins | sample 1639151 | NCBI WGS metagenome assembly FTAR01 (sample SAMEA3914812, study PRJEB12502) | metagenome | biome: forest; material: soil | place: Canada | collected 2011-07-07 | depth 0.1 m
GGCGCGCAACGTCGCGGCGACCACCGGCACGAAGCTCTCGGCGGCTGGATAGACGAGATGTCGTGGCAACCACGTCGGGTGATACTTCGAATTAAAACTCCAGAGTGACTCGATGGGCAAGATGCCCGACAGCCTCTTGAGAGCCCAGCGCTCGACGCGGGTGAAGGTGGTGTCCTTCTCTCCTTCGAGCACGGAGCGAAAGGCGGCAAAGTTGAGACTCAGTCCCCTGAAGCCGAGTTCGCGCAGATGTTCAATCGTGGAGCACAAGGCGTAGTCGATCAAGCCATTGGGATGTTCACCCGGGTCCCGTCGCATCAGGTCGAGCGAGTAGCCCTTAATACCTGGTGAGGGGACGAATTGGCAGACTGCGGCGGCTTTCTGATCGGGTCCGTAGACAACCGTGAGCAGGAGTCCTTTGTCCTTCGGGTCAAAGAGTCGTCCGAGCATCATGGAGAATCCACGTTCGCCTCCGCCGCGGCGCAGCATGGAGATCAGTTCGACAATCTCGGTCACGCGGGCGGGGTCCATGGTGGCCGGATCGAAGTACTCGACGGTGTACCCATAGCGGGCGAGACGAGAACAGGCTTGACGAAGCCCCTTCATCTTGTGGCCTTCGAGACTGAAGGTCTGGCAGTTGACGATCGCCTCGTCGCCGAGATAGATGCCGTGCAGGCCGGCGGCGTGATAGATGCCGAGCCACTCTTCGCCGGCGGCCATGACTCCGATGGTCCATCCGTGTGCTTCGGCGAACTCGCGGAAGGCACTGAAGACTTCGCTTCGTTCCGCCTCGGGTCCAATGGGGTCGGGTGAGACCAGGGCGACACCCCCGTAGACGGCGTAGGCGACGAGCGAGTCCCGGAAGAAGAAGAACTGCTTGTCGTCGCGAAGAGCAAAGTAGTCCAGCGTTCCTCGACCGTGGCGCCGGACGATCTCGCGCGCGCGAATCTCGGCGATCCGTCGTTCACGCGAGTTGGCTGCGGAGGACAACCGTCGATCCACCACCGGACGAGTGATGAGATAGAGGGCCGAGACGATGAGGGTGAGACCGATCGCGAGCAGAGCGGGACTGATGAAGTCGTCGACCCGGTCGGGCAGGGTGATGTCGTGCTGGCCGATGAGGCGCTCGATGCAGGCGACGACGATCACGCCAAAGCTCGGGAGTTGGTGCGGCGCCGTCGCCTCGATACCGATCGACGCGGTGAGCACCGTCACGACGGCGACAAAGCCCAGGCGCGGCAAGGCGTCGGCCGCACTGGATCGGTCCGAGGTTGCTTGAAAATACCGCCGCTGTCCGATGAGGAGGACCAATATGCCCACCGCGATCAACAGCGACACGATGGTCCCTCCGCGTAGAGCGTGGGCCACGATCGTGAGTGCGAGGATGGCGACGGCGAGGAACCACGATCGACGTGCGCCGCGGCGAAGACCCCGCGCGAGCATGATCAGTGCGATACCGGCGACGGCGGTGAGTGCGGCGGCGTCTTTCGCTACCTCAAGGGGGAGCACCTGCAGGACGAGATGAAGATGGCTACGCAAGGGGCGGATGGTAGCGACCACCAGGTTAAAGACCCCGTCGACGAAAATGAGTCCCGCGGCCCAACGACGAATGGTGCGTTGGCGCATTTGTTCGTAGCGACGTTCGGCGTTGATCGGAAAGGGCCTACCGCTCGGCCAGGACGCGACGATTGCCGTCTCGACGCCGGGCGTCGGCTGCACGTTGGCCACCCCGACCAGGCGTTCGAGGAACGTACCTCGTCGACGCGACGTCTCACCGCTGAGGAGTCGCACCTGCACCGTGCTGCCCGCTTCGATTTTGACGATGCCGAGACGGTCCACCGAGGCGAACACGGCGGGCAGTCCCAGCAGTCCGCGACGTTCCACGAGGACGGTGCGGGAGGGTCCGGGCGCCGCACAGACTCCGTTGTCGAGGAAGGCCAGCGCCGACGAAGGGGCGCCACCGACGACCGCTCCGACCCCGCCTCGCTCCATCACGCGGCGGGCAAACTCCAGGGCGTCCACTTCGTCGACGCGGGTGAGGGCGAGCGGTTCACTCAACTCTCCACTCGGGCGCTGGGCGGCCCGGTTGAATCGACGTCGCACCCACAAGCCCGCTAGTCCCGCGACGATGGTCTCGGCGATGGCAACGGTCACCAGGGCGACGAAGGCGTTCTCCCAAAAGTTGCCAGTGTGCAGCACGTGCACCCGATAGTGGTGGCGAGTGACGTGATCGGCCACGCTCGCAAAGATCGCCCACAGGTCGAGGGCCAGAAAGGCGATGATCGGCAACCACACCCAGGCGGCCAGTCTCCGATAGAGGACGCGCGACGCCACGAAGCGTTCAATAGCTAACGGATCTTCGAGTCGATCAGCGTCGCAGATGTCCTTAGCGCTGACCTGTTGCACCTCAAGGTCGTAGGTGCCGGCGGCAACCGCGATGTCGCGAACTCCGTTCGCGGACGCTACTTGCAAGACGAGGTCGCTCGCGATGCAGACGCCGAGGGTTCGCAGTTGAGTCTGTGCGCGTTCGTGTTCGCGCAACTCCGTGTCGTCGCTGCCCGGGAGAACGATCAGCTGGTGGTTGTCGCGCTCACAGAATCGCGCAAAGGCGGTGCGCACGCGGGGCAAGGCGTCGAAGGTGGCGTCGATGAACTTGGCGAGATCTGAGGTGGGGGCGGGGTGAAAGAGATTTCCCGCCACCACGACAATGACGGCGTCATCAATATCGTCCAGCAGATTGAGAAACTCACGAACCGGTCGACTCTCTACGTCGGTGGTGGGCGAGAGCGAAAGGTCGCTCACCACGTAAACGTGATGACCGTAGGGGACCGGAATGGTCCGTCGTTCTACTAGTGCCACGGGGTCTAGTCTCGCATGCATCACCCCGACGCGAGCATGACGACCACAACTACTGATGAGTGAAGCGAAGATCCGCGAAAACTGGCATTGGCGATCACCGCCGGGCGGACCAGGGACGGCGGTCATTTTTGACATCGACGGCGTGTTGGCGGACGCCGCCGGTCGTCAGCATTATTTGGATTGGGGCGACTGGCAAAGTTTCTTCGACGCGGTGGGCGACGATCCCACGATCGAGGAGATTGAGCGGCTGTTGGAACTACTGGATGAGTCACTTCTCGTGATCTTGGTGACCGGTCGGCCCCGGCGGGTGCAACCGCACACCGTGGCGTGGCTCGAGCGCTACAAGATCCGGTGGGATCTCCTCATCATGCGCGACTACGGCGACTACTCGGGAGTCGACCGCTTCAAGCGAGAAGTTCTGCACGAGCTTCTCTCGGGCGGCTTTGATATTCGACTGGCCCTAGACGACGACCCCAAGAATCACGCCATGTACGTCAGTGAGGGCGTTCCGTGCATTTACATACATTCGGGGTACTACCTCTAATCCAGAGATGTCGCTGCTCTGACGCGACATCTACTCGGGTCGAGATTCGTAGAGGTAGGCGTTGAGCGTCTGACGCGTGGAGTCCGAACCGGGACGATCGAATGCCACGACGAGGTTGATGCGTACCTCGTCGCCCCGCACGGGTCGCACGCTGTGCAACGTGGTATTTCCCCGAAGGGCGACGAACGTTCCCTGCGCGGGAGTGACCGCCGTGGGGCGTCCGGCGACGGCACGGACTCCTTTGTTGAGCAGAAGTCGGTCCAGCATCGCCTGCATCGAGCGCGGCTGACTCCAGGGCCACTTGATGCGGTAATTGGGAAAGAGGTCTGTCTCTCCGCCCTCCACGCCGTTCAGATACACCAAGGCGGTCACGAGATTGCGGTCGTAGTGCCAGCGGTACTGCCCACCGGGTGGCGTGATGTTGACGTTGCAGGCTGCTCGAGCGTCATCGATCAACACGAGCGACTCCCCACAAATCGACTCGAGCTTCATTCGAATGCGATCGACAATCGCCTCGGACTCAGGGAGAGCTTCGTGAAATCGCCAGCCCTCCATGACGATGTAGTTCAACGAACGGCCCTTTTCCTCTCGGAAGATGACGGGCAACTCATGAGTGCGCCGATAGTCAGCCACGGCGGACAAGAGGTTCTCGCACTCGATGGTCGAGAGGAACGCCGGGACAACTTCGACACCTCGGTCCCAGAAACTTGCCGTCTTAGTGGATCGCTTGGTTCTCATGTGATCTCTCCCCTTCAAGCAGGTTCGCGAGCGCTTCTCCCACGTGGTGATCGAACGATGACCAACTGTGCTGACGACGAGTGGTCCGCTGGAGTTCGTCACTTCGCGATGCCCACTGCTCAAAATTCCAGCCCATGACCTCTTCAATCACGGAGCGATGCTGGTCGGGTTGCATCGCGTCCACAATCAGGCACTGATCGAGCACCTCGTCATCGAGACCACTGGCGCGGGTCGTGATGGGGACGCACCCGGCGAAGAGCACTTCGAGCATCGTGCCCATCTGGCCCTCCACCCACGTGGGGATATAGGCGAAGCGACAGGAGCGCAGCACATCTCGATACTCGCGCGAACTCGAGTCGATCCAACCATGGACGATCACGCTTCCCGTGTTGGTCTCGGCGAGAAGTCGGTCGTAGGGACTCTCCAGCCGACCCACGACGTGGAGTCGTGCCACGTCGGGGGAGATCGTGCTCCACGTATTGATGACGTCTAAGAAGCCCTTTCGAAGGCTGCAGTCGCTGACCACATACACGAACTCAGCGGGTGGCCTCCACGTCGCCGAGGTCGGCGGCCATTTCTTCTCGTCCAAGGAGTAGTTGAAGAGGCGAATCTTGTCTCGCCAACGCTCGGGGAACGTCTCCAGCGTGTACTGGTTACCGCATAGCAGCACAAGATCGGCGATCTCCATGGTTGCCTCGTGATCAAACTCAGCGGGAGGCAGATCCCACGTCGGCACGGGCACTTCGAATCGCGTTGCCGCCTCGGCCAGTTGATTCCTCGCGGCAGTCGGGTCAGACAGCACGTAGACAGCGACCTTCTTCTCGAACTCATTGGCGCGACACATCGACTCAAACGACCAGAAGTGCCCGACAAAGAGACTCGCGTCGATTCCGCGTGGACGCTGCGAGTTATCGAAGTACGCGACCGGACCGAGTTCGCTGAGAAGTGAGTAGAGGCGCGAGGCGATAAGTCCTGTCGAGTGATCCCCCAGTCGAGCCCGGTGTTCGGGACTGAAGTAGTCGCTCCAGTACGACAACACGGAATCAGTCATCGCTGCTCGGTCTCCTCGCAGGCCATTATTTCCTGAGGCACCGTACACCCCGGACTGCACGGGACGTGCACTCCCGTTATTGAGATTGGCGAATGATGACCACTTCTAACGCGAGGTGACGACGCCCGTAGCGAGACTCCTTGGCATACTCTTGACGAACGACGCGGGCGAGGAGTTGATCGTGATCTTTCTGTACCGACGCGTGAACCTACGGGCACAAAGGGTCTTCTCCCTCGCCGAGAGTGTCGCACCGTACAGCCGGGCTTTAGTCTGAGCGATATGTGTGCTGACACTCACAGAGAGCCCGTTGCCGTGACGTCGGACGATGCGGTACGTGCGTATCGCGACGTGCGAAACGCCACCGAGCGACTTGCGAGTTCCTTATCCCCCGAAGACCAAACGGTGCAGTCCATGCCCGACGTCAGCCCCACCAAATGGCATCGGGCCCACACCACCTGGTTTTTCGAGACGTTCCTTTTGCAGCCGCTGGCAAAGAACTACGTCAACTACGAAGAGAACTACGGGTACCTATTCAATTCTTATTACGAGGCGGTAGGGCCGCGTCATCCTCGTACCCGCCGGGGCGAGATCTCGAGGCCCGGCGTTGCCGAGATTGCCCACTACCGAGAGCACGTCGACGAGGCCTTTGATCGGCTTCTTCAGAGTGAGCTCGATGATCGCGCGCTCGATCTCGTGGAACTGGGGCTCAATCACGAGCAACAGCATCAAGAGTTGATCCTGATGGACATCAAACATGTCCTGTCCCGAAATCCGATGGCGCCGGCCTACCATCCGTCGTTGACACGGGTCGATGTTCACAATCGCCCTGTGACGTGGCTGGCGGTGGAAGGCGGAACCGTCTCCATTGGCCGCGATGACGAAGGCTTCTCCTTCGACAACGAGCGTCCCCGACACATTGCCTACGTGGCACCTTTCGAGATTGCCGATCGTCCCGTGACCTGCGGCGATTTCCTCAAGTTCATCGAGGACGACGGGTACAAACGACCCGAGCTGTGGCTCTCCGACGGCTGGGCCAAAGTGGTTGGCGAAGAGTGGGAAGCGCCGCTCTACTGGAGCGAAAAAGATGGCGAGTGGACGCTCTTTACTCTGGCGGGGCAACGCGCGATCGATCCTGCCGAGCCCGTCTGTCACATCAGCTACTACGAGGCGGACGCGTACGCCCGATACGCGGGAGCGCGCTTGCCCACCGAAGAGGAGTGGGAAACAGCGCAACCGCTCTTCGGCGACAACCATCTCTTTGACGCGCTCAACGTCCACCCGCGCGCCATTAGCGAGAATGGCGGCTCAGGACAGGTCTGGGAGTGGACGGCGTCGGCGTACCTGCCCTATCCAGGGTTCCGAGTGGCTGAGGGTGCGGTGGGCGAGTACAACGGAAAGTTCATGGTCGGACAACACGTGCTGCGCGGAGGGTGCGTGGCCACCCCGTCTGGTCACTACCGACCGACGTATCGAAACTTCTTTCCTCCGGGGGCCAGATGGGCTTTCAGCGGGGTGCGGCTCGCTCGTGACGTCGACGGTGGGAATAGTCGGTGACGTTTCAGGTCACTCGACTTCTGTCGCCGAACGATCACAACGTCAAACTGACTGAGGATCTTCGAGTCGGCCTTCTCTCCACGCCACGGTGGATCTCGCCAATCTGGTTCTACGACGAACGCGGGAGCGAGCTCTTCGAGGAGATCACGAGACTTCCCGAGTATTACCCCACCGCCCGCGAAAACGAGATCTTGAAAGCCTCCGCCGATGAGATTGTCCAACTGGCGAACTGCGACACGCTGATCGAACTGGGCGCGGGGAGCGCCGAAAAGTCCCATGAACTCTTGGCTGCGATGGCCCGCGCAAAGACGCTGCAGCATTTCATCGCGGTTGACGTGAGCGAAGAGATGCTCGTGACCTCAAGCAAGGCGATCCAAAGTACGTTCGGCATTGCGGTCACTGCTCTGGTCGCAGATTTCAGCGCCCACCTCGCTCTCCTTCCTCGCTCGGGGCGCCGTCTGATCACTCTCATGGGCGGAACAATCGGAAATTTCGAGCCAGCGACGCGCAGGTCCTTCTTCGAACAGTTGCGAGAGTCGATGGGTCCCGAGGACGCGCTGCTGGTGGGCGCCGACTTGGTGAAGGATCGCGCGCGTCTTGTGGCCGCCTACGACGACCCGAGCGGCGTGACCGCGGAGTTCAATCGCAACGCTTTGCGGGCCATCAACGACGCCTTCGATGCCAACTTTGATGCGGAGGCCTTTGAGCACGTTGCCTTCTTCGATGAGACGAATCACTGGATCGAGATGCGACTTCGATCACTGCGCGCACAGCACGTGGTTGTGGGTGGGCTCGATCTCGAGTTTGATCTCGCCCCAGGTGAAGAGATTCGTACAGAAATCTCCACCAAGTTCACTCCACGTGAGATAGAGGCCGAGTACGCCGATGCCGGCTTTCATGTCGTGCGGGAGTTTCGCGACCCCGCGAACGACTTCCAGCTGACGCTGGCCCGCCTCTAAAGCTCAACTTCTTGCCGGTCCCCGGCGACATCCGCGCGATATTGATATTTAATACTCGATCAGAAACATCGATCGTCGATATGACCGCAAGTAGGCTCAGCGGGAATGCAAGTAAACGGTTCATGACCAGCCACTCCGCGAGCCATTCGGCGCCACCGCCGAGAAGCGCGGAACAAGAGGCGATGGGTCGTCGCGAGCAAAGACGCCGGGTATTGCCCTTCGCGGTGGTGGCGGGATTGGCCCTCGTCAGCCTGGCCCTTCCGCCGGGCCCAACGTCGAACGCCGACGCGTTCAGCGCGGTGGGCCTCCTCCTCCTGAGCGCGCTGTTGTTGTCGTTACCCGTCTCGCGCACTCCGGGTGTGTTTTCCGTGCTCGTGCCCGTGTCCTATTCATTCTCCGTCTTGCTGCTCGTCCTCGCCGCAGGAGGTTCGACGTCGGGTATCGGCATCATTATCCTCTTGCCGCTGGTGTGGACCGCGCTCTATCACGAGCCGTGGGAGTCGGCCGTCGTGGTGGTCGTGATCGTGGCGATCGAGGTCATCACCTCGCTGACCCCGGTGGTCGTACCGGCCGCGGTCATTGCCCGACGCGTCGTGTTTTGGACGGCCATTGGCGCCCTGATCTCGGTGGCGGCGCACGATCTTCGTCGCCGCGTACAAGTGATGCTCGCCTCACGAGAAGAGGCTCACCGCCGGGCCGTGGCGTTGGAGAAGGCGGCCGAGACGTTGACGGCGATTCTCCAACCGGACGAGGTTCTCGAGGCGGCTGTTCGTGTGGCGGCCGAGATCGTCTCGCCCGACGGGATGGCGGGGCGCCGGGCCCAGTACATGCGGCTTCGCGGAGACACCGTCACGTTGGTCGTTGAGTACGACGAGACCGGCCAGCATCTCCCCGAGTCATATCCCCTCGTCGAGCACCCGATTTTGGCAGGCGTGTTTGAGACACGAACGGCCACCACCGGGCATCTGGACGCGAGTCAGGCCGGGCCGCTGGTGGCCAGTTACATCAAGAAGCTGGATGTGACGCACGGACTCTACTTGCCGGTCGTCGTCTTTGGAGAGATCGATGGAGTGTTATCCGTGTCGTTGCGAGGGAAGGAACTTCCCGATGAGTTGTTCGAGTTCAGCAAGGCGCTCATGCACGTGATCGAGCTTGCTCTGAGCAACGCCAAATCTCACCAGCTCTTGGAGGAACTGGCGAGTACTGACGAACTGACGGGACTGCCGAACAGGCGCGAGTTCAATCGCCTCACTCAAAATCGACCGGGACGTTTCTCCTTCGTCATCTTGGCTATGGACCTCGATGGCCTCAAACAGGTCAACGACACCTACGGGCACGCCACGGGGGATGAGCTGCTTCGTCACGTGGCGTCCGTGTTGCAATCCTCGCTGCGAGTAGGTGACGTGGTGGCTCGACTGGGCGGCGATGAGTTTGCAGCCATCTTGTTTCAGGCCGACGAAAACGACGGTCGAGTGGTCTGTGAACGAATTCTTGCGGCCCTCGCCGCCTCGCCCAGTGAGACGCGACCGAGTCTCAGTATCGGCATTGCTCCAGGCGCCGCCCACTCTGACGTACTGGCGGTTCGCGCGTCCGCCGATGACGCCATGTACCGGGCCAAACAGCGTGGTGGCGGATGTTATGAGTTGGCAGGCCCGACCGTGGTGCTGGGAGCTGATTAGTCCGACCGGTCGAGCGCGCCTAACTGACTCGCTACCGAGCGGGCCGCGTGTCGCCCGGACCCGACGCTCGCGGGAACTCCCACTCCGTCATACGCGTTCCCGGCCAGGGCAACGCCGTGACGCGCGCTCGCGATACGCGCACGTTCGACCAGTTGCTCGTGGCCGACTCGGTACTGGGGGAGCCCGAGTGGCCAGCGCTGCACC
>FTAR01000087.1_pt1 | contig 9354 bp, 9 predicted proteins | sample 1639151 | NCBI WGS metagenome assembly FTAR01 (sample SAMEA3914812, study PRJEB12502) | metagenome | biome: forest; material: soil | place: Canada | collected 2011-07-07 | depth 0.1 m
ACCGCCGTCGCACAGGCCAACGGATGGCCGGAGTACGTCAGTCCCCCGGGGTAGACGAGATCGTTGAAGAAGGCACTGATCGCCTCATTGATCACGACGCCACCGAGTGGTACGTACCCCGAGGTCACGCCCTTGGCGAAGGTAACGAGATCGGGCTTCACGTCAAAGTGGTCGTAGGCAAACCACGCTCCGCTGCGAGCGAATCCGCACATGACTTCATCGGCGATGTACACCAGTCCGTAGCGATCGCAGAGTTCGCGCACGCCCGTGAGATAACCGGCTGGCGGGAGCATGATCCCTGCGGTTCCCGGGATGGTTTCGAGAATGATCGCCGCAATGGTGCTCGGACCTTCGAAGAGAATCGTGTTCTCGAGGCTCTGGAGCGCGCGTTGGCACTCCTCCTCTTCGCTCGTCGCGTAGAAGCTCGAGCGGTAGAGGTACGGGCCGAAGAAGTGCACCACGCCCGCCGAGCCGTGGTCGTTGGGCCAGCGTCGCGGATCGCCGGTCAAGTTGATGGAGGTTGCCGTTGCGCCGTGGTAGCTGCGGTACGCGGCGAGAACTTTGGGGCGTCCGGTAAAGAGTCGAGCCATACGCACGGCGTGCTCGACGGCCTCGGTGCCGCCGTTCGTGAAAAAGACTTTTGCGGCACCGGGAAAAGAGTGGTCAAGGATCATCTCGGCGGCGCGGTATCGCGACTCGTACCCGTGCTGGGGGGCGACGGTCGTCAAAATATCGGCTTGCGCCTTGATGGCCGCCACAACGGCCGGATGTTGATGTCCGATGTTGGTGTTGACGAGTTGGGAGGAGAAATCGAGATACTCGGTGCCGTCTTCGGCCGTGACGTAGACGCCGTGGGCGTCTTTCACCATCATCGGGTTGATACTGGCCTGTGCCGACCACGAGTGAAAGACCGACGCCTTTTCGCGTTCGAGACTGCTTAGTGCGGAACGATCAGTTGCCATGTCACAATCCTTCTTTCGCGTCACTTCGACGCTAACGCACGTCGAGCGATTCGTCAGTAGTCGTGACTCGCCCGCTACTCTCGCTTCATGAGTACCCAGCGCCTGCCTGGAGGAGTGGTGCACAAGCTTCCCGAAGACCTCCGCTTCGCACTGGTGTCTAATCCCACGGCTCTCGATGCCTGGAAGGACATCACCCCTCTCGCACGCAACGAGTTCATCTGCTGGGTAGAAGATGCCAAGCAGGAGGTGACCAGGGCGCGTCGCATTCGTCGTACCCAGGAGGAGCTGGAAGAAGGTCAACGGCGTCCGTGCTGCTGGCCGGGCTGCGCGCACCGAGAACGCACCGGCAGATAAAGGTTCGATGTCCTCAGACGATCGCTTTAGTGCTACCGTCGTCGGAATCGGGACCCGTTGGCAGGAGGTGTGACCCATGAACGCAGTTTCTACACTGGGTGCTTTCCTGCGGTCCACGATCGCGCGACTGATCTAGTCGCACCGGGAGCGCCCTCCACGCAGTTCGCGAAAGGAAACTCCCATGAAAACAAACCTCTATTCAGATCTTCACTTCGACTCGTTAGTGCTCGGCGGTGCCGGAGCAGCAGGCAACGCCTGGGAGATCGGCGTCATCGCCGGCCTATTTGACGCTGCGCTAGATGTGACTAAGGCCGATCTCACTATCGGGACATCGGCCGGATCGACGGTTGCAGCACAGATAACGAGTGGGATCCCGCCGAATAATCTGCTTGCTAACATCCTTTCCGCTGCGCCCCAGCAACCGACTCGTCCAGTTGGATCCGTCCGTGGCCGCGTTCCATTGGGGCCGTCGACGGACTTCATGGAGATATCGAACAAAATCATCGCCGCCTCCAAGAATCCGGCCGATATGCGCCGCCGTCTGGGTGCGGCGGCGCTCGAATTGGATGCGCCCTCGGACGGATCCCGGCAAACCCAGTGGCGCGCTACAGTCGCCGCCCGGCTCCCCAGTCAAAGTTGGCCCGAACAAAAAGTGCTCATTACGGCGGTCGATGCCGATTCCGGTGAGCCAATTGTGTTCGATCGTCACAGTGGAGTCGATCTCGTGGACGCCATCGCCGCCAGCACTTCCAACGGCTTCGGCGTCCCTCCGTACAGCATCGGTGGTCACCGATACATCAATGGTGGCTACCGACGTAACGAGAATGCCGATCTCGCTTCCGGATACGCACGAGTGCTGGTGCTGTCACCATTCGGGGGCAGATCACGTCACCCGCTCGAGTGGGGGATGAATCTCTCATCACAGGTCGACGAACTACGCGCACGCGGCAGCCGAGTCGAAACGATCTTCCCGGATAGGAGCTCCGAGCACATGTTCGGCGCCAACGCGATGGATCCGTCGCTGCGTCCGGCCGCTGCTCGAGCCGGTTATGACCAAGGCAGAGCTCTTGTCGAGCAGCTCACCGAATTTTGGCGCTGACGCCCTGGTCAAGACTGAACAAGAGCCGACGCGACGTCAACAGTGTTCAAATCCCCCGTGGTGTGGTGGGGATTTCCCATAAATACGAAAGGCCTGGTAACTAATGGCTTTTCGCGACCAGATTAACGCTGAAAGGAGAAGGCACATCCAGACCTTTTCGTTTTACTCACCGCAAATTAGGCTCTCTTTCACCAGCGCTACTGGCTCCCCCTCTACTTTCTAGGGGTGTTTACGAAAGTGAACCCAATCAAAATAGGGACTCCAGCTATCACAGTTGAGATGCGTTGCCAGTTAGTGAGACTAGATCGGTCATATTCATCGTCCCTTAAGAACGTCGGATCTGAAGTTTGCAAGTTGATCGATATTCAACTGGCATTGGTGCGAGCGTCCGGTGACGACTACCAGCCAAGCAGTATGACTCAGGTCAGCGCAACAAGCTCGCGCGGTTTCGTCGATCCAGGCAACGACGCTCGAAGACGGCAGTGGCTCGGGCTGCAATTGCCCACCCCACGTCAACGGCATTCTCTTCTCCGAATCCTCAGCCCAGCCAAATAACGATGGGAGTTATCGCTGCACCAACGAGAAACCCAACACCGAGGACGGCAAAGCCTTTGTACATAAGAGGTAAATCGGCGCTCGTTTACGCTCACCGCGCGCGATTCCACCAACGGCTTTCTCGAGCACACCAGCGTAGGGATTCTCGGGGATCGGACGACCGTTACCCGTCGCCACGGACGTTCGCATGAGCATGGCTACTGCAGCAAGGAGACAAAATCCGCCCCCGAAGAGCAGTCCCTCAACGACGTTGTAGCGATTAGTTGCGTGGTGAGCGAGAACGAGTGTCACGTGCTTCGAAATCAGCTGACTATCGTTTTCTAGAGATGCGAGGCTGCCTTTATAGGTTGTCGCAGGTTCTTCCGCACTCGTTTCAAGCCTTCGGCCGGCTTCTTACGGACCCGCACCTGCGGGCTATAGCTGAATTCCACGTTCACACCGAGGTAGTTAAGCAACTCCAGCAGTTGAGTAAATGACTTCGAATAGTTCGTAGGGTCGAGAAGGCGATACAACTGCGTCGGCGACGTATGAATTGCTTTGGCAACGTCGCGAGCTGTCATTCCAGAAAGTTCCATCTTGTGCTTAGCTTCTAACGAGAGTTTGTACAGAGCGAGCTCTGCCATATATCTCGGCTCACGGTTCACCTCACGCACCGAGTCAATGTGCACGGTGCCCTCTTCGCCCGAAGCGAGCGTGTAGGTGAATGCCTCATTGCCAAAATCTGGATCCGGAGCCACCGAGATCACAGGATTCACACCACTCGGCATAGGAATCGCTTTTGAGTACGGAAAGAGCCAGTCGTGACTCGACGTATGAACCTCGAACGCGCGTCGACGGCCATTCGTTTTCGCTGCCAGAATTTTCATAATGCTCCTTCTCCTACTAACTCATCAATCAACTTCAAAATTCGTCGGCTTGCGAGTCCCTTCATTGCGCACGAGTTCTCGAGATCCCACTTCACTACCTCAACGCCATCTCTATAGACATGGACGTGACGTGGACTGTGATCACCAATGTACGTCTGAAAGAAATACCCACCGCGACGAATTTTCGACACACATTATGTTACCATCTGCGGTAACATAATGCACAGTGTCCCGACATCAGTGGGCGCCACGAATGAGATCACTATTCAAATTGCTAATTATTGACCGCGTGGTCAAAACGTCCCCATGCGTGTGGTCAGTTTCCAAATAGGTACAAATCGGGAGTGCAAACCGTAGTGATTTCAATGCTCCGCGAGTTGCGTTAACCCCTTGAAATCACCATGGGAAGGTAGTGGCGATACCGTACGTAGCATCGGCGCCTTCCACCTACCAAGGACATCAGAGTCACCGCACTCAATATCCCCCTCACGTACGACGCTTGCCCCGCTTGCCGCGAACAGAACTAGCTCGGTTCCACTGCCTGCGCTCGCTGCGGTGGCCCGCTGCAAGTGGTTGGAGGAGTCATGGATCCTGAACTCCAGGATTTCAACCGTGTCCAGGACGCATTGACCAAGAAGGAGCGGTAGCGCCGCGCGCGAATCCTGGGCGACGACTCCGTGGGCCTCTTTGCGTCGTTGTTTCGGAGCTAGCCGGTTCGACGAATAGCTCTCTCGACTTCTACAGAAAGTATGGTCCACCCGCTCGGTTATCACCGGCTTGGCGGCGCAGTTTCGAGAAGAGCCACGCAGATCCGTTTCATTTATGGGAACAATTATGGGAAGGATTTTCCCGATTTATGGGAAACCCTCTGTGGTAGTGGTAGTGGTAGTGGTGGGGCTAGTAAGAATCGAACTTACGACCTCGTCATTATCAGTGACGCGCTCTAACCGACTGAGCTATAGCCCCGCAGGGCTTCCAATCTAGCCGAGTCGCCACTCGTCTCAATTTGTCGGTGGATCCCAAAACTTCGACGACATTGATTGACTGGCGGTGCCGAGCAATACACCGTCTCGACTCCAGAGATAGCCAGTGCCCTGGGAAAATCCACCCGCAAGGGCGTGCATGTGAATCTCAATGAGGACCCATTCGGTGGGCGCGAGAGTTGCGACGCGAATGGTGTTGTCGAGACTCCGCCCCATCGTGCTTCGCCCTAGGGGTTGGGTGGCACCACCCGCAACCAAATCACCAAAGATGGCGAGGGTTGCCGCGGATGGCTCAAGGTGGCTTGGTACGCGAGCCCACAGTGCCGACACTGGAGACGCGTCGGTGCCGTCGAGTTCTTCGAAGCTGCGCCCAAGAGCGATACGCGTTTCGATGTGGTCAAAAATCGAACTGTCGAAGCGTCGAGGCATCGTCCGTTCAGGACAGTCCTCGGGCGCAGGAACTTGGGGCATGGTGAGCCATGGAGTGGGAGAAGTGAGCTCCCCGGTTCCGAGCGCCGCGTTGACGGTGAGTACTTCTCGGCCCTCTACCGACGCCGTGGCCCGTGCCTGCGTGACGCGCCTTCCTTCAACTGCGAGATTCACCAGGACGTCCACGTCGGCGTCGAGTGAGGCAAAGGAGAGGTAGTGCGCGGCGGCGTAGATGGTGGGACGTCCACTCGCTTCTTCCAAGGCGACCACGCCCGACGCCAGTCCGCATCCGCCAAACAGAAATTTTCCGGGAGTGATCAATCGATCCGTCACGTGAAAGCGCCAGGTCGTTTCGTTGACCCGCTCGAGGCCGAGGAAGTCGCGCATATCCACGACGACGAAGGCTATCGGAGAGGGTGCACGCGCTCGGCGAATGACGAACGTGATGGAGCGGGCAGACTTGAAGGGTGATTGACCCCCGCTTTGTGTATCTCGCCCTCGCATTGGCTGGAATCGGCGGTTACTCGTACATCCGAGACACCCTGCGCGGCGTGACGTCACCGAATCGAGTGTCGTGGTCGTTGTGGGGTCTCGAAGGCGTTCTCGCGTTCGGCGTCGAGCTCCAGCAACACGTGGGTCTGGCGTCGTGGATGACCCTCATGCTCGGCCTCATTCCGTGTGCAGTCGTGATCGCCTCCTTTCGTAATTCGCACGCCGTGTGGAAGATCGGGGTTTTTGACGTTGTGTGCGGGTCAGTCTCATTGGCCGGTCTCATTTTCTGGGCGTTCGTCAACGAACCGACGATCGCGATTGTGTCGTTCGTCTGCGCCGATCAAGCCGCCGGGCTACCCACTTTGCGAAAGTCGTGGCTGGCTCCGTCGACCGAGTCCCCGCGGGTCTTCGTACTGGGCTGTCTGAATTGCGCCATCACCGTCATGACTCTCAAAGTGTTCACGACGGCGGGTGTTCTCTTTCCCGGAGCCATCGTCGTCTCCGACTTTGTCCTGGCCACGCTGATTCTTTCGCGCCTCGGGCCGCGGGTTCGCGGAGAGCTTGTCCCCGTCGCGAGTCCCTTGAACTGACGTCAATTCGAACTGCCCCTTTACGACGAGGGCGGGGGCCGTTACCGTAGCGAGATGGCCACGTTGTTGCCTTTCGACTGGCATCCTCTGGTGCTGTGTGTGATCGTGGTGGCCGGCGCCGCTCACTATTTCCTCGTGAACTCGCCGCGCCAACGCCGATTGGCGCTCTACGCCTACATTGCTTTGTTGGTCGTCACGATGTGGCCGATCGGCGATCTCGCCGCGTCGGTCTCGCTGACGGTTGCCACAATTCAACGACTGGTGATCATGCTGATGGTCGCGCCGCTGCTGTTGCTCAGCATTCCCACGAGTGCGCTTGGCCGCTTGACGAGTCCCGCGCCCATCGACTTCATTGTGCGCAAGTTGACTCACCCGGGTCTCGCCGTCATTCTCGTGACGATAATTGGGACGGCGACGTTGGCGGCGCCGGTCGTCGACTGGGGGGCCCGTTCGACGATTGGTCGCGACGTCATCCTGCTCGCGGTGCTGCTCGTCGGAATGCTTTTGTGGTTACCGGCGCTGGCCATCATGCCCGGGACGCACCGACTGTCGCCAGCCGCTCGCGCCGGTTATATCTTCGGGTCCGCTCTCGTGGTCACCAGCCTGTCGTTCGTGTGGATCTTCTCGCATCACTCGCTCTATCCCGCTCTGCATCATCAGCACGCGCTGTTGCACATGACCCCTCTCTTCGACCAGCAGCTCGCGGGCTTTGTCGCGAAGCTCGGCTGCTACATACCGATGTGGTGGGTGGCGTTCGTCATCTTCTTCAACGCCGAAAGCAAGGGAACTCCGGTCGAGGAGACGCCCCTGTACTGGGCCGACGTGGAACGCGAGCTACTGCGCATTGATCGCCAGCAGGCTCGAGCGATACGTCATCATCGGCCCACCTAGCGCGCCCTTTGGTAGAATGGCTGTCCCGCGGGGATGTAGCTCAGTTGGTAGAGCGCGGGCTTTGCAAGCCTGAGGTCGTGGGTTCGATCCCCATCGTCTCCACTTATTTGGATTTTCGGTCCGCGAGGCCGATCGATTACGGGTGAAGTCCCTCTTCGTGGGACTCGTGAGTCGCCGGCTCCAACTGGAATGTCGCGTGTTGGACCGCGAAGTGCTCGGTGAGACAGCTTTGAAGAGCGTCGAGGATCTGCGGCGCGTGACCGTCGTCGAAGCAGGTGCTCTCGACGACAACGTGGGCCGACAACGTGGTGAGATCTGACGCGACACTCCAGGCGTGAAGATCGTGCACGTCGAGAACATGATCGACCTCAATGAGATGGGTTCGAACATCGGTGAGGTCTAGGTTGTCAGGCGTCCCCTGCAATAGAATGCTTCCGGCGTCGTGCAGTAGCGCCCACGCGGCGTAGGCCATCAGCGCGACGACGACCAGCGAGGCGACGGCGTCGGCACGTTGCCAGTGCGACACGAGAATGATGACGCCGGCAATCGCCGTGGCGATAAAGGCGTAGAGATCAGTCACGACGTGCAGATACGCCCCACGAATGTTGAGGTTGCTTCGGTTCGTACGGCCGAGTACGGTTGCGGCGGCGATGTTGACGACCGCTCCCACGAGGGCGATCACCAGCACGAGTGTTCCGCTCACCGGACGAGGATTGACGAGTCGCTGCACGGCTTCGACGCCAATCACCAGACCGACCGCCACCAGGCTGATGCCGTTGAGGGCCGCACTCAGAATCTCGGCTCGTCGCAGCCCATAGGTCCAGCGCGCTTCGGCGGGACGCCGCGCGAGGCGTAGCGCCCAGGCACTCATGGCGAGCGCCGAGACGTCAGTGATCATGTGCCCCGCGTCGGCAAAAAGCACGAGCGAGGATCCGATGATCGCCGCGGCGATCTCCGCCACAAAGAAGAGGGCGATGAGAGTGAGGGCGACAAGCACGTGGCCCATGTCGCCCGAGGATGTGTGCTGGTGTCCTCTAGACACCGCGGACTCTCATGGGCTTATTGTCGCACGCGTACTCGCGGGCCCTTCGTCACTAATGCACCAGTTCGGGCGCGGCCTTGGGTTCGGTCCCGGGAACGCGATCGCGGGCATACTGGCGAACGTTGAATTGAGTGACGCCAATGGTGAGCGCGATGGCACCTAGTTCGTGCACTTCAACAAGCCACGCCGGAACGTGGGTCAAGTATTGGATGGCGCCAATGGCGGCCTGAGCCAGCGAAACGTACACGAGGCGGCGTACTCCCGACTTGAGCGCCGTCGGCGCTCCACTATTCCAAATGGCGAGGAGCAGTCCGAGCACGACGCCGATGAAGAATATTGCCGCCAAAGAGTGCACCCACGCCGCCGACGAAAACGCGAAGGGGAGTCGGCGCGCGACGAGTTGACCCTGGGACTCGCCGGCGTGCGGACCCGAGCCAGTGGTGGCGGTGCCGGTAACGACGAGCACGACGAAGGGAAGCCACAGCCACCGCGCGAGGGTGCGAAAATATGGATCGCGCAGATCCTCGCGCGCACCGGGTCCGTAGACGTACTTGGCGTGATGGTAGAGCAGGGTACCGACCGCCACCATTCCGAGACTGAGCAGAAGGTGAAGCGAGACGAGGTAAGGATTGAGCTTCGAGTAGACCACGACGGCGCCGAGCAGGGCATCTGCGAAGACGCCAAGAACAAGCGCTCCGGAGAGAAGAATGAGGTCGCGGCGGCGTTGCTCGCGAAAGATCGCCGCGAGAAAGGTGGCGCCCACGATGACGATGAGGGCCCCCGTTACCATCCGGTTGGAGTACTCGATGAAGGGGTGAATACTCATCGATCCGCTGATTCGACCCTTGAAACAGGTTGGCCAGTCGGGACATCCCAGTCCTGATCCCGTGAGGCGGACCGCGGCGCCCGTCAGAACGATGAGAATCATCGAAAGAAACGACGCAAAGGCAAACCAACGAAATGTTGGACCTGAGACACGTCTTATGGTCACCGGCACTCGCCCAGCCTACGGAATTGGAAGCATCGTAGGATATCCGGGTGACCGTATCCGCGACAGCGCCCTCTTCGATACGTGACGTCCTAAAGGGCTA
>FTAR01000039.1_pt1 | contig 9343 bp, 6 predicted proteins | sample 1639151 | NCBI WGS metagenome assembly FTAR01 (sample SAMEA3914812, study PRJEB12502) | metagenome | biome: forest; material: soil | place: Canada | collected 2011-07-07 | depth 0.1 m
AATCGATGCCGCCTGATCATCGGGCGCAAAGCGTGCTTCAATACCCAACGTGGACAGCACGTGCGCAAAATAGGTATACGTTGCGCCATAGAGCTGTGGAGCGACAACGAAATTCGATCCTGCGGTAGCCACGGTCAAGATGGCGTAGCTAACCGCCGCCATGCCCGACGCCACCACGAGCGCCGCCTTTCCATCCTCCAGCGCGGCAATGCGCTTCTCCAGCACGTCGTTGGTCGGGTTGTTAATTCGGTTGTAGTGAAAGCCCGGTATCGCCAAGTCCATGATCGAGTTGGCGTGATCCGCATCAATGAAATCATTGGCGACCGTCATGTAAATGGGCACGGCGACCGCGCGGGTTCCGTCAGCCTGGTAGCCGGCGTGAATGGCAATCGTCTCGTCGTGCATGGTCAATTCTCCTCTGCGTCGACGCTACTCAACCAGTTGGCGTAGAAGCGCGTGGCCATTGTCCGCCAGGGCCACGGTGCGCGAGAGCCCACCTCCTCAAAGGGATAGTCGTCAACGAGGTGTGAATCTCGATCACCATCGGTGATCTCGCGATGCATCCGTTCCAGGGACTCCCAGTCATCCGGCCCCACGCAGTGATACGGAAGGAAAGGAAGGTCGTCACGCTCGCGTCGCACGAATCGTCCCGCGTCACGGCGGTATTCGCGCAGCAGGCTCGAGGGATCGTATTCCGGGTGCGCCTGAACCAGAACGAGTTGACGACCGTCCTCCTCTCTCGTCGCTACACCCCATCCCGTTGTTTCGGACGTGACCACAATCTCGTAGCCGGCGCGCTCGAGAGCCTCTTGCGACACGGAGCTCCATCGCGAGTGAGGAAGGAGGATCTCCGCCTCGATCCCCGCGGCGAGAGGTTGGCTCGTCTCAACCTGTTGAGAAAAGACGCCCGTGCATTTCGTCGGTAGACGAATTCGCGGTATTTCATCGAAGATGGTAATTGCGGCGTGGGCCGAGAGGCACGACAGGAGCGTCGATCTGACGTGTTTTCGAGACCACGACAACAGTTCGGCGAGATCGTCCCAGTAGAGCTCGTCCTGGATGCGCGCTTCGATGGGATTGGAGCCGGTGACGATCAAGAGATCGGGCGGGTCCAGATATAGGTCAGTGAGCGGGAGGTACAGATCGCTAATCCGCGCAACTACCTGTTCTCCCCTCGGCACGCCGGCCATCGTGTAGCGACGCACTTCAATGAGGCGAGATCCCGAGCCTTCCTCGAGCAAGCCGAGAAACTGGCGCTCGGTGGCCTCGAATGCGCCGTCGGGCATGTTGTTGACCAAAGCGCACGTCAGATGCGGGCTAGGAAAAAAGTCGACGGAGCCGTTGGCGCGCGACGAAGCCGCGACCAGTCGCACCGTCACGCGTCGTGGCCCACGTTCGCGTACGTGACCGTCACTTCATCGTTCAACAATCGACTGACAGCTTGTAACTCGTCATAGTCACGGGCCGATCCGACGACGGCCATGATGTGATTCCGCGATCCGTCCTTCCAGTCGAGAATGGCCCCCGGACCCTGATGCACGGTGATGGTGTCGACGCCTGGATACTCGCTGACGACATCCATGCCGTTGATCGCAGCGACCGTGGCCGACAGCGGGGGCGGCTGGAGAAAGAACCGGTACCCAATGCGTTCGGTGGGGACGGGCCCATCGATAACGACTGCTTCTCCGAGTGCCACTCGAAGCGTCAGCTCCACCAAGGGGACTCCCGCCGCACGATTCAGCATCTCTGGTACACCGCCGCCCACACGTCCGTTGACTTCAATCACCCGTGGTCCATCCGGGGTGAATTTGATCTCCGTGTGCAGACAGCCCGTCGTCACGCCGAGCGCTTCAATGGACAGCGAGGCGAGTTCCAGGACTGCACTCAAGTCACTCTCGTTGAGCGCGGCGGGAATGAAGAAGCCAGTCTCTCGGAAGTTCTCCGCCAGCGGGAATCGGCCCGTCGTAGCCAGGTGACTGACAACTCCTCTCGCCACCACACTTTCGACTGACACGTAGTCGGCGAATGGTTCGCCCAGACGTGAGGGGTCGTCAGTGAGGTAGGTCTCGAGAACCATGTCGGGGCGCTGCGGTCCAAGAGCCCGAAGGAAATCAGCCAACTGATATTCGTCTTTCACGAAAAAGGTGTAACGGCTGCCCTGTGCTGAACGCGGTTTCAAGACCGAGGGCCAACCAACTCCCGACTCAATGAGGGTGAGGCTATCTTCCGACTCATGGGGAGCGATGGTGAAGCACTCGGGTGTGGCGATCCCGGCCTCTTTCATCACCCGTCGCTGATCGGCCTTATCGGTCAGCGCTACCGCGGTCGCGACCGAGTGAAAGGGGAGGCCGAGCGCGTCGGCAATCTCGGCGAACGTGGCCATATTGGCGTCCAGGTAGGTGACGATGCCGTCTGGTGCGTACGGTGGGGTCAACTCGGCGAGGATCTCAGAGACGCTGAGCCCTCCAATGTTCACAACGGGACCGAAACGGTTCAAAAGGTCCGTCATTTGGCCCATCTCGGGCACCGTTCCGTCAATCATCCACAGTAATTCACAGACGTCGGCGGCCGCCTCGACGAGCTGCATCACGGGGACGCAACGAGGTCCGTATCCGACGGCCACCAGGGGCCGCCCACTGCTGGCCGATTCGCCGACTACGTCCCTTGGCATCAACCGGATGTTAGCGTTGAACTGGGCGTTCTATTAAGGACAGACACTGGTCGAGGGGCACGACGAGCCCGGTATTCGGCTACGAAGATGGAGGACGCGGGAGATTGCCGCTCGAAATCATTGGCATGGTGGGCACGCGTGACGCCTCAGAAATCAAAGGGCCGTTGGTGGACGGTCCCGTTGTCGACTGGACGGACGGTCCGGTCATTGATCCCCAATATTTGATCGATATTTCCAAGGCTCACGACGACGCGGGCTTCGATCGAGTTCTCGTAGGATACGGCGCCGTTGCGCCCGAGGGCTGGGCCGTAGCCAGCGCGGTGTTGAACAACACCAAGAAATTAAAGGTGCTGGTGGCGCAGCGACCGGGATTCATCCAGCCCGTAGTGCTGGCACGCATGGCGGCAACTCTCGATCACCTCACGGGCGGCGGTCGCATCGCAATTCACTTCATCACCGGTGGTGACGAGGCAGATCAGCGCCGCGAAGGCGACTTCGTCCCGCACGATACGCGCTATCGCAGGACGGGCGAGATGATGAGCGTGGCGCGCCGGCTGTGGCGCGAGGACACTCCCTTTGATTTCGAGGGTGAGTTTTACCGCTACGAAGGCGCATTCAGCTCAGTGAAGCCAGTGTCGCCAGACGGAATCCCGTTTTATTTCGCCGGAGCCTCTCCCCCTGCCATTGAAGTGGGCGCCGCGGAGGCCGACGTGTACGCCTTTTGGGGCGAGCCCCGCGACCAAGTCGCCGCCCGCATGGACGCCATAAACGCTGTGGCGGCGAAATACGACCGAACTTTGCGCTACAGCATCTCGCTTCGCCCGATCATTGCTGACACCGAAGACGAGGCGTGGGAAAGAGCGGAGTGGATTGCCGAAGAAACGGCTGCGCGCATCGAGTTGGCAAAAGAGCGAATGAAGGGTCACCAGGAGACTTACCAGGGACTCGGTGGCGCGCGCAACGCAACGTACTCCGTTGATCGCGATACGGGTGGCACGACCTCCGTTGGCCGCAAGCGCCTCATCGAGATGTCGGCGGACAAAGACGTCTACGACGAGCGACTGTGGATGAAGGTGGCGAACCTGACGGGCGCGGCTGGGAACTCCACCGCCCTCGTGGGTACGCCCGAGCAGGTGGCTGAAGCCATGCTTCGCTACTACGACTTGGGCATTACAACGCTATTACTCAAGGGCTTTGACCCCCTGGCCGACGCCATTGACTTCGGTCGCCGGTTGGTACCTTTACTGCGCGAGGGTGCCACCTCGCGTGACGCGGTTGTAGCCGGATAATGGCGACGACATTCGCCGGTACCCTGGCACCACGAGTCCTCTCAGAGCGCCCTCCGCAGATGAAGCCGGGCCGAGGACCTGAGATGGAAGTACCATCCTCGCTGAAGATATGTACCCCGTTGGAGACCTATTGACCGCCTTGACTCAAGAGCAGGTTCATGAGGAGAGCCTCTGGTTTGGTAGCGCCGACCGGCCACTCTTCGGTCGCTTAACAACACCCGCGGGCGAAACCGCTTTGGGCGGAGTGTTGTTGTCGCCACCCATCGGCCGAGAGTCTCGACAGGCACGCCGCGCGATGAGAAGCCTGGCGCTCCGATTGGCGAACGAGGGCTACGTAACCCTGCGCTATGACCACTTTGGAACGGGGGACTCGAGCGGAACCATGGACGACGATGAGTTCGATGAAACCTGGATCGAAGGTGTCGATCACGGCGTTGCGTTGTTGCGCTCCTTCGGGGTCACTTCAGTCTCCGCAGTGGGCATGAGAATGGGCGCGACAATCGTCGGCACTGCCGCTGCGGCGTACGACTTAGGACTTACCTCGTTCGTCATGTGGGATCCCTGCGAGTCAGGGCGCAAGTACGCGCGAGAACTCAATGCTCTCGGAGCGTTGCGCAGGAAAGTAATCACCGATGACAAGGGCGAACCAACAAAAATGTTGGAGTATCCGCTGAGTGAGGGAGCCGTCGGTCGATTGAATCGGTTCTCGCTCATTGAGCCATCCACGCGATCACCAGCAGATCGTGTGCTGATCGTCGCCCGTGATGATCGACCAGTGTCGAGTAAATTTCGAGCACGTTGGGAGCAAGAGGGCGTCGAATGGCTTTCGAATTCGGATCAAGGTCCCATGCTGGAGACGGAACTTCCCACTATGGTCGAGCCGACGTCAACCATCATCCAGATTCAATCGTGGCTGACCGCGGCGACGTCGCAACCAGTCGCACTCTCACGGCCGCCATCTTCGCGCGAGGCCATTGTGATGAAGGGCTCGAATGCTTTTCCCGTGCGAGAAAGCATCGTGGAGTTAGGGTCACAAAAACTATTCGGCATCGTGAGCGAGCCTTCCGACGGCGCGCACGGGCCGCTCATCGTATTGGTCAACGGCATCATGGAAGACCACGTGGGTCCTGCGCGACTCTGGGTTGAGCTGTCACGTCGATGGGCTGGACTAGGTCTGCGCTGTGTTCGCTTCGATGTAAGTGATTGCGGCGAAAGCCCGCGGCTCGTCGGCGCTGCCGATTCGTCTGCACTTATCGATACCAGACCCCAAGACGTCGGCGACGCCGTGCGCGCGCTCAATCCAGAGAGTCCGACCGACTCGGTCTTGATCGGCTACTGCAACGGGGCTCAGCTGTCTCTGGAGGTAGCCCTAGAGCTCAAGACGCGCGGAGTGTGTGCCATCAATCCCCAACTGGGGACCGGTGTTTTCCTTCACGTTGATCGACTCGAAGAGTCCGACCGCGAATCCATTCGATCGTTCCCTCAACGCGTGGAGAGTCTGTTTTCGAATCATCAATGGGTTGACAAGATGATTCGAACACCCTGGCGCGCGGTGCTCGCGTCAAAATCGGGCGGAAATCTGGTGTTCGGTTTCTTGAGGCTCGCATCAGTATGTCCGCCGAAAGTACGCTCAGCATTCGCGAAGAACGGCACGGAGACCCTTTTGCTCTTGAGTCCGGAGGATCTCTCGTCCCTTCTACGAGTTCCTGTCATCGGCGCACTACTTCGCCGCCGACAGGCTTCGACGGAGAACTTTCACGTTGAGATCGTCCCCGAATTAGATCACGCATTCCTCAGTGTTCTCGGCAGGAGTCGCGCCGTGGCCCTTCTCGATCAGCACATTGTCGAGACGTTTGCCAACGCCGACCCGGTCAACTTTTAGCGCAAAGAGCGGAACTGCGGCGTTAGTTCTTGCCGAACCACTTCTTAAAGGCTTTCAACGCGAGAGGTGACCCCGTTCCCAGCGCCAAGTAGGGCCGGATCTTCACGTCGACATTGAAGTACACCTCGAAGGAAACGTCTCGCCTGTCGAATATTGCCCCCATGCCGTCGATGTATCCGGGATCGTCTCCAGCTGGAACCTTCTTTAGGCCCCATTCGGGGAAACTCATCGGCTTGTTCTGCGCGGCGGCAAATCTCTCGAAGTCCGTGATTCCTGCAACCTCATTGGCGAGCTGAGAGAAACTCTCTTTCGTGTACGGGGACGTGCACGACACGTCGTAGATATCGAGTCCCAAAATGTCAACGTACGCGTTGCCCGGGTAGTAGTTGGCGTACGGGATGTTTTGCGTGCACGCGTTGGTGTCCCAGTCCATAAGAAAGTGTTCTCCGGGCGCTGCGCGCATCGCCGTCACTTCATTGGCGAAGCATGTCGCCCACAGTCGTTGTTCGGTAACTGTCGCGCCAACGTAATCTTCTTCCCAGATTCCGTTCATTTCCGGGCCGAGTCGAATCACCGAATTCTCTAGGCCCGCGCTGACAAGGTTCGTCCCGAGTTCTGTGGCGTAGGAGTCGAAAGACCCGCTCGCACACGACTGCTCCCAACTCAACGGATCATTTACATTCGCGAGACTGGCAGGAATCAAATCCACTTCCAGCACCATCTGGCGGGTTTGGGGCGCTGCGTCTACCCACTCGGTGTATCCGTACTGCCAGGACGTAATCCACGGATGCTCCCACTGAGTCCAGGTCGGCTCGCCGTTCAAATACGCGGAAAGACACGTGACGGTCGTTTTGGTAACGGAATCGAACTTGGCGACCGCGGCTTTTACTGCCGCATAGCCAGTGTCATTGAAATTTGGATCGACACATTCACGTCGAGAAGCACCCGTCGTGATGAGATCGGTAGCGGACACCGACGACGCCGCCGTGGTAGTGGTTGTCGACGTCGTGGTCGTGGTTGTCCCAGAAGCGGAAGGTCTGACAGTCTCTGGTGACGAGGACGGACTCGTAGTTCCGCTCGAGAATGATGGGGTTACAGCGACCACTATGGCAACGATGGATACGGAAATCAGAAGGCGCTTCGCCAGAGCCCCGGTCAAGGCGGGTGTCGTCATTCGTAGTCGTCGCCTGTACTTGAGCATCATTCCTATAACTGAGTAGTGAGGAGTCGACGAGCCAAAAGTCTCGTATGCAGTCTTGACCCTTGGTCAATATCCAATAACAACAAGAACTCAAAAGTTTACAGGCAATCAAACGTGCGCAACTAGGCGGGTCCAGAAGTCACAGCAAATCCCGGGGATTGCCACGGTAATCACGCAGGACCCCAGTCTCGGATCTCGCTAACCGTTTTGCGGGCGCGAATCGGTCCTTCCAACTGTTCTCAGGAATGGTCGCCGGAAGTATCAATGTGATCTCGCCGAATCCGTCGATATCTTCGAAATTCAACGAATATCAGGGATTATTTCCGTGACAATGCTGCAGTATTAACTCAACAATAATTCACAGGAAGTGAGCATATTTTCGAGCATCCATGGTGGATGATGTCTGCGTACATCCGGATCCTCGGAGTCGTTGCTCAGTCTCTCCGCACTGAGGTGGTTCGCCCCAACAAGCCCTTGTGGGTTGGGCCACGTCTAACTACCGATTCTTCTGCTTCTTCTTTTTCTTCTTCTTGTTGGCTAATTTTTTCTTTGACGTATACGCCGTTGGCTGCGGATACGACTCACTGACAATCGGCGTAACGATCGCTAAATCCTCCGCACTTAGTTCACGCTCGCGAGCAACGCTCTCGTCTACCTCTACGTCAGGAGACACGTTCTCATCTGCGTCATCGGAAACGCTCTCGTCTACCTCTACGTCAGGCGGGCTCTCCCCTGCTCGATCGTCGAGGTTCTCGGGAGACTCACGAACCTCTTCTGGTACCACAATTTCGGAATTCACGACGGAGACCGTTGATGCGGATTCACTCTCGCTGGTGACCTCTTCGCTTGGCAACGCCGACCCCTGAGTGGGCTCGTCGATACTCGATCGCGATGCCTCTGAACTGACCGCTGGCTCGCCGACATCAACCTGCTGTGATGCAATGCGTTCCAGCGAAGGGCGAATTGCCGCGATGCACGTCGCCCCATAGAGAGTCAGGAGCATCTCGGTGGAAATCCCCAAAAACTCCGCGAGCGCCGGGAAGACGTCGACGGACGGACGTTGGGAGTCCTGCTCGTAAGAGCTGTAGGTCGTGCGACTCATACCGATCACTTCGGCCGCTTGCCCCTTGTCGAGTCCGAGCTCAAGGCGCTTCTCCACGAGGGCGCTTCCAATCGTTGCCACGCCCATAGGTCCCCCCAACTCTTTCTCTCACGGACTCTCAAAGGAGATACTAGGACTAGGCGTCAGCGATAGTCGTCTCTCGACTTTCGCTGCCGGTACCCGAGAAGATTCAGTTGGCGACTTGATGAGCGGCCCAGGCGTCGCTCACGATCGTCTCCAGCGCGGAGTGTGCGGGGTGCCACCCGAGCACTGACTGCGCGCGTCTCGTATCTGCGACCGCGGCCGCCGGATCACCGAGCCGTCGATCGCCAATGCGAACGTCGAAGTCAACTCCCGTGACCGTGCGCACCATGTCAACGACCTGTCGGTTCGAGTAGCCAACGCCAGAGCCCAGGTTGACAATCAGTTCTGCATGATCCTCTAGGGCTTCAATGGCGAGAGCGTGCGCCTCGGCCAGATCCAGGACGTGAATGTAGTCGCGAATGCACGTGCCATCGGGAGTCGGGTAGTCGTCGCCGTATATATCCAGATGATCCCTGACTCCCAGCACCACGTCGAGGGCGATGGGGATGAGATGAATCTCGGGGTTGTGCCGCTCGGGATGGGCGAGCGTGCCGCCCGACGCGTTGAAATATCGCAACGACGCAGACCGCAGTCGCCCAGATTCCACCATCCAGTGCAGCCCCTCTTCCACCATTCGCTTCGACTGGCCGTACGGGCTCTCGGGCGCGGGGGGACGCTCCTCATCGATGGGCATCTCGACTTGATTGCCGTAAACCGCCGCGGACGAGGAGAACACGAAACGTTCGACGCCCGAGCGCACCAATGCCTGGGTTAAGGCGAACGTGGACCCCACATTGTTCGCGAAGAACTCCTCGGGATGGGTGACGGAGAGTGCTGGCTCTATGCGACCGGCGAAATGCACGCATGCGTCGAATGAACCCAATGACCGTACGAGATCTTCGTTACCGCAGTCGCCTTCGACGAACGAAGCCCCCGCGGGGACATTCTCAATGCGTCCCTTAGAGAGGTTGTCGAGTGCTACGACCTCGTGACCACGGCGCAGTAGAAGTTCGGTGGTGGTCGATCCAATGAATCCGGCCGCACCGGTCACAAGAACTCTCACGTCACCCCGCTGTTTCTTCTGTTCGACCATCACCACGCTGGTGAGCGGCAT
>FTAR01000019.1_pt1 | contig 9002 bp, 5 predicted proteins | sample 1639151 | NCBI WGS metagenome assembly FTAR01 (sample SAMEA3914812, study PRJEB12502) | metagenome | biome: forest; material: soil | place: Canada | collected 2011-07-07 | depth 0.1 m
AGAGCGACGCGCCGGTCGTGAGTGACACGTTCCCCACGAGCGTCACTGTCGGCACGGCGACCGGTACCAATTGGAGTTGTACGACCACGGGTCAGTTGGTGTCGTGCACCTATACGGGCGCCCTCCCACTCACGGCGGGCACGGTGCTGCCTGCAATCTCCGTTCCCATTACTCCAACCGCACCGGGTCCATTCTCGAATACGGCGGCCGTAAGTTCCGCCGACGCGGCACCCGCGACGACACAAGACGTCGGTTCAATCGGTCTGACACCTCAGACCATCACCTTTACCAATACGCCTCCCACATCACCACTACCGGGATCTAGCTACACGGTCACCGCGACGGGCGGCGCATCGGGAAATCCGGTCACCTTCAGCGTGGACAATGCGTCGACCTCAGGGTGCACGGTGAACTCGTCGACGGGGTTCGTTACCCTGACGTTGCCGGCGGGCACCTGTGTCATTGATGCGAATCAACTCGGCAACGGTGCGTACGCGGCGGCCACAGTGGTCCAACAAACGGTCAACACGATACCTGGCACGCAGACCATCAACTTTACGAACGCGCCGCCGACGAGTCCACTCGCCGGGACCACGTATACGGTCGCCGCGACGGGCGGCGCCTCGGGAAATCCGGTCACGTTCAGCGTCGACCACACGTCGACCTCAGGGTGCACGGTGAACTCGTCGACGGGGTTGGTCACCCTGACCGCACCGGCGGGCACCTGCGTGATCGACGCGAATCAGGCGGGCAATGGCGTGTACAGCGCCGCCGCGCAAATTCAACAGAACGTCGCGTCGCGTAACCCCGCGCCCCAGGTCATCACCTTTACCAATACGCCACCCGCGAGTCCGACGATCGGCGCAACGTACACGGTGAGCGCCACTGGAGGGGGCTCGGGTAATCCCGTCAGCTTCAGCGTCGATCCTTCATCGACGTCAGGATGCACGCTCAACCAGGCGTCGGGTCTCGTCACTTTGAGCGCCCCGGCAGGGACCTGCGTGATTGACGCCAACCAACTGGGTAACACCAACTTCGCCCCGGCCAGTCGCGTCAGCCAGACGGTTACCTCCGTCGTACCGGCGGGCGATCCAATCGCCGCCATTACCTCCCCGGCGTCAGGTCGGTTCTACAGGGTAGGAGAGAAGATTGTAACCACCTATAAGTGCACTGACCCAAACGGGCCCGGCATCGCCAAGTGCAGTGACGGAAGGGCGGCGAACGGCAAAGGACGGCTTTCGACCTCCTCACTCGGTGAGTACAGCTACGTGGTGACCGCCACCTCGATCGACGGCCGTACCACTACAACACGGATCCGGTACAAAGTCGTTCCTCGCAGCGTTTCGCTCACTATCTACTTCCCGAACAACTCGTGGATTTTGTCCTCAACAGCGACGGACCAATTGAACCGCTTTGCTAGCGCCGTCGCTCGTGATGGTTACTCGAAGGTGGTCGTCAACGGGTACGCGAGTTCCACGGGAGCGGGCGCCAACAACCTCCATCTGGGAGTGCAGCGTGCGCGCGTTGCATGGAGTTATCTGCAGTCTCGCCTCTCGACACTGAGTACGAGCACCGTGGACGCGAGGCTGCATGGTCTTGGAGCCACGCACTTCAAAGTCACTCCGACATCCGCGGCGCTGAACCGTCGGACCGTTTTGATGGCGAAGTGAATTTTTAAGATTCTTCTCCGTCGCTGAGCGATTGCTTCGTGGCGTCGCGAGGAGACTATCGATGGTCCGGCTACCGTTGAAGGAGTCCCCTCACACCGATGTGAGGGGTTCTTCTAAAGGTACGGAATGCAACTCACCATCATTGGAGCGGGCGCGATCGGCGGCACCATTGGTGCCCACATGGCCAGAAGTGGACACGACATCGTCCTATGCGACGTGGACACGGAGTACGTGGAGGCGATCAATCGCGACGGCCTGCGTATTGAAGGACCGGTGGAGGAGTTCACGGTTCGCGTGCGCGCGATTACGCCAGACGAGCTACCCGACCAGATCGAGCACGTCGCCATCGCGGTAAAGAGCCACCACACGAACGCCGCCGCGGAGTTGGTTCGTGGCCGCATCGCGCCCGGCGGGTACCTGGTGAGTTTTCAGAACGGATTCACGGCCGACATTCTCGCCGAGGCTGTCGGACGCGAGAACCTCATTGTCAGTTTCGTCAACTTCGGCGCGGACGTGATGGGACCGGGCCGCGTCATGCAGGGCAACATCGGCACCTTTCGCGTCGGCGAGCCCTTCGAGAACGTCATCTCGCCGCGCGTCAGCGAGTTGGTGGCCGCGTTGCCCTACGCCCAGGCGACGGACAACATCATGGGATACCTCTGGGGCAAAGAAGCCTACGGTGCCATGCTCTATGGCGGAGCCACCTCGGATCTCTCGATCGCCGATCACCTGGAAGACCCCCGCTATCGCGACCTGATGTTGGCGATCGCGCGAGAAGTCTTGGCACAGTCGCCGGTGAAGCCCGAAGGTTTCGACGGCTTCGATCCCAACGATCTCGAAGGATCGCTGGATCGACTAGTGACGTTCAATCGCGGAAGTGCGAAGTCGCACAGCGGCATCTACCGAGACCTCATGGTGCGCAAGCGCAAGACCGAGGTCGACGATCTCGTGCGTGACCTTCGCGGCCCCTTGACGACATACATTGGCGAGCTCATTCACGCCATTGAGCGCGGCGAGCGGACATGTGAGGTCGCGAACCTGGACCTACTCAACGCGTACGAACGGACAGAGCGCCTGGGTCGACCGCTCAACGCGGTGGTCGAGATCTTGCCCGCGCCCAAGCGCAGTCCCGAGGGTCCCCTCCACGGGGTGGCCGTGGCGGTGAAGGATCTCTTCGACATTGAAGGCGTCACGCGCGGTAGTGGAAATCCTGAAGCGATGGCCGGACCTCCGGCGAGCGAAGACTCAGTACTTGTCGCCGCGCTGCGTGATGCCGGTGCCGATGTGTACGCCACCACCACGCTCCTTGAGTACGCCGCGGGTGCGTTGCACCCTGACGTGCGCGAGGCGATGAATCCTTTCGATCCGACCCGCACCGCTGGAGGATCGAGCGGCGGGTCGGCGGCCCTGGTGGGCGCGGGAGCGTGTGAGGTGGCCCTCGGCACCGACACCGGTGGATCGATTCGAATTCCCGCTCACTACTGCAATGTCGTGGGCTTCAAACCGACCTACGGTCTCTTGTCGCTCGAGGGCGTCCAGCCGCTCGCCCCCTCGCTCGATCACGCGGGACTGCTGGCCAAGAACGTCGAAGTGACTCAACGGGTGTTTGGCGCGCTGACGGATCTGGACGTGGAAGAGGCGCCCGAGCGCCTTCGACTCGGCGTGTTGCGCGCCCAGTTCAACGATCCCTTGATCACGGACGAGGTGCGAACCGCGCTGGACGGAGCGCTCGAACGGTTGAGCGCGAGTCACGAGATCGTGGAGATTGACGACGCACCCTTCGCGGCCATCCGCGAGACGATCGACGACATCATCTTGTATGAGGCATGGGGTGTGCACGGGGACGTGGTGACCGCGACGCCCATGCACTTTGGACCAGAGACCCTGCGTCTCCTGCAAGCGGCAGAGCACGTCTCTCGTGAGCAGTACGACGCCGCGCTCGCTACACGGGCCGAGCTCCTCGCCGCGTGTGACGCGGCCTATGACGGCGTGGATGCCTTGGTGACGCCGGCCACGCCCTACGTGGCTCCCTTCACGACGCCGCCGATCGATACCCCCGAGGGACAAGCCGAGGGCCGCTTCTCGGGACAGTTCAATGTCACGGGCGACCCCGCGATCGTGGTGCCGGTGGGCTTTACGGCCGGGGGACTTCCGGTCGGCATCCAGTTCTCGGCGCCGCGCGGACACGACATGGCGTTGTTGGGCGTGGCGCGACGAGTCGAAGGACTGCTCGCCTAGACCTCATCGAGGTAGCAAGTGATCAAAGGAGATCAGCCGTGAAAGCGTCACCCATCATCATTGGCAGCGAACGAAGCGAGGCGGGACTCTTTGAGGGAGCCAGGTTGCTGGGCGAGGGGGCGTCAGCGCTCGACGCCGTGGAAGCGGCGCTGCGCCTCTGCGAAGACAACCTGAACGACCACTACGTCGGCACCGGTGGGCTACCCAACGCACGCGGGGAAGTGGAACTCGACGCCTCGGTGATGGTCGGTTCGACCCGAGCGTTTGGTGCGGTCGGAGCGGTCAAGGGCTTTGCTCATCCGATCTCCATTGCTCGAGCGGTGCTCGAGAAGCTTCCCCAGCACTGCCTCTTGGTAGGTGAGGGCGCCGAGCTCTTCGCCGAAGAGTGTGGTTTCGAGCGAAGCAATCTCCTGACGGACGAAGCATGGCAGATCTTTCGCGAGGCACTCGCACCGTCTGAGGAGTCGGTTGAAGGAGAGCGGACCGCGGCCGCGGCCGGAGATGGGGCGTACCGCCGCGCGGCGCTCGACCTGGTGAATCGGTTTCGCCCCCACGACGGACCGTGGGGCACCATCAACGTCTTGGCGCTCGACGAAGGGGGAGAACTGGTGGCGGGAGTCTCCACTAGTGGGTACCCGTGGAAGTATCCGGGTCGGGTGGGCGACTCGGCCCTACCGGGCGCCGGCAACTACTCAGATGTTCGTTATGGCGCGGCGGCCTGCACCGGTCGCGGGGAACTGAGCATGCGACTCACCGGCGCACGGGTCGTGGTGGACAATCTCGCGCGCGGGGACGAACCCGAACAGGCATGTCGGGCCATGCTCGCCGAAGCGGCGGGACTGCCCGATGACTTCCGCGCCGAGTTGCGCACGCTCTGCCTCACGCCGGACGGTCGACACGGAGGAGCGGCGGGTCAGTCCGGCTCTACCTACAACGTCATCAGTGCGACAGATGGTGAACTCGTCGTTCGCCCCCGAGCACAGCTATGAAGATCTTCATCTCCTCGGACATGGAAGGCACCGCCGGGGTTGTGGACTGGGACCACGTCGTGGCGGGCGGTCACTTGTACGACTACTACTGCCAGCTGCTGACGAATGAAGTGAACGCGGCCATTGAGGGCGCTCTTCGCGCGGGGGCCACCGAGTTCTTGGTCAACGACTCGCACTCCAAGATGGCCAACCTTCGTCCGGGCGAGCTCGCGGGTTCGGCGCGTTATCTCTCGGGTCGCGTCAAGCCGATGTACATGATGCAGGGCCTGGACCAGAGTTTTGATGCGGTGTTTTTCATCTCGTATCACGGCTCGATGACAACCTCGTCGACGTTGTCGCACACGTACTTCCCCACGGCCTTCGCCCGCGTCGCGATCAATGGCGTGGTGGCGGGCGAGGCGGGCATCAACGCCCTGGTGGCTAAGGCCTATGGTGTGCCGATCGTTCTCATCTCGGGCGACGCCACGACCGCCGAGGAGATCGCCCCCTTCGCGCCGAGCTGCGTGGCCGCCGTGGTCAAAGAGTCCGTGTCGCGCTTCGCCGCTAACTCACTTCACCCTGACGCCGCGTGCGCGTTGATTGAGCAGTCTGCCTTCGCTGCGGTGACCAATCTGGCGACCGCGAGTCCCGTCGCCATCGCGACGCCGGTCACCATGGGAATCGATTTTCGCACGAGTGACTACGCCGACTTGGCCGCGCGGGTCGCTGGAGTTCGACGAACGGGCACCCTGACGTGCGAGATCAACCTTGAGGATCCGTTGGAGCTCTACACGACGTTCATCACGGTCGTCCTACTCTGTCGTGGCTTGACGGAGTAGGACGACCGGATCGTCGTTAGGGAAGTTTCGCGAGGAAGTCGCGCATCACTTTCTGGAACAGGTCAAACTCCTCGTGCTGCGGCGAGTGACCGGAGTGTTCAAAGATCACTAACTCCGAGTTCGGAATCAAGGATGCGATGGTCTCGGCCGACGAGACGGGAGTGACCCAGTCCGTACGACCGACCGTCACCAACGTCGGGCACTGCACACTGGGCAGCTGGTCGCGCAGGTCGTAGTTGGGCATGTTGTACAGGAAGCACCAGTTGTGAGCCTCATGGCGATAGATGCGCGCCTCAACGTCCGCGTTGGACTTCTCGGGGTTGTAGTTAAAGTCGTAGAGCGGAATGATGTCGGCCCAGCGTTGTTTGAGATCCTCATCGTCGTAGATCTCACCGTGCCAGTAGCGGTTGAAGTTGTCCCAGTTGATCTCGATGCGCGTCTGGGTGCGAGCGTTTTCGTAGGCGCGATCGAGGTTCGACTTGTCGGCCGAGGTGTCGCGCAAGATCATCGCGCGGGTGTGCTCGGGGTAGGCGAGTGCGTACTCCATGGCGATGAATCCTCCATAGGAGCCGCCGGTCACGATGATCTGATCCACGCCAGCCCACTCGCGCAGACCATCCACGTCGGCCGCCCATTGCGCGTGTGAGAACGGGGGCTTCCCCTCGCTGCGACCACAGCCTCGAGCGTCAAAGACGATGACGCGATACTCATCTGCCAAAGGTCCAAAGGTGGACTTGGGCTCCTCCAGCGAACCGATCCCGCCGCCGCCGTGGTGGGCGATGATGACCGGGGCGTCGTCGTCGCCGAGAACCTCGACGTTCAATTGATTGTCGTTGATGGTGACCTGCACAGCGCTCCTTTGCGTTGGTGATGCGGTGGGGTACTACGTGACTAGGACGGTTGAAGTTGTTGGGTGATCCAACGATCGACCGTCGAGGCGAGGACGTCGAGCGGGACAGCGCCGTTGCCGAGCACGACGCCGTGAAAGTCGCGCACATTGAAGGCGTCACCGAGACGATCTTTCGCCACGTCGCGTAGACGGCCGATCTCCAAACGCCCGATCATGTATGCCAGAGCCTGCCCCGGCCACCCGATGTAACGGTCGATCTCGTTGGCCACGTTCGAGGCGGTGGTCGCGGTGTGGCTCCACATGAAGTCAACTGCGCGCTGGCGCGACCAGCCATAGAAGTGCATGCCGGTATCAACGACCAGTCGACAGGCGCGTAGCGCGTCGAAGGACAACATGCCAAGACGCGCCAGATCTGACGTGTAGAGACCCATCTCGTCGGCCAGTCGCTCGCTGTAGAGCCCCCACCCTTCGATGAAGCCACACAGCTGAGCGTCGAGGTAGCGCCGATAGTCCGGCAGATCACTCAACGTTTGGGCGGTCGCGATCTGAAGGTGGTGTCCCGGAGTGCTCTCGTGAAAGGCCAAGGCCTCGTACTCATACGTGAACTTCTCTTCGGGGTTGATGGTGAGGACGAAGTGCGCCCCTGGACGCGTGCCGTCCTCTGAGGGCCCGACGTAGTGCGCCAGTGCCGCGCTTTTGGCCTCAATGGGATGAATCTCTTCAATGATGCAGTTAGCGATGCGATAGGGCGGGAACCACTCGTCGCGCGCCGCTTCGGCGCGCTCGAGCGCCTGAGTCACCACGGCCACGATCTCGCTCGCGTTCGAGAATCGCAACGAGCGGTCCTCTCGTAGACGAGTCAAGATGGTCGGCACGTCGCGCTCGCCAAGCACTTTCTCGCCGAGATCGGCCCACTCCGCGTCGAGTTGTTCGAGGCGATCCAGTCCGATTTGGTGAATCGCGGCGGGCGAGAGGTCTGTCGTCGTTTGGCGGCGAACCGCCTTGGCGTACGACTCGGCCCCACCCGGGACGAAGAGAATGCCGACGTGCTCGTCGTCGCGTACGCGACCATCGAGCAGGGTCGTAAAGAACGCGCTGAGTCGGGCGATCGCTGGGCGCACGGACTCTCCGACGATCTTTCTCGTCGAGGCGAAAAATGTCTCGGCGTCGATCTCGGGTCCGAGCGCCGGATTGGCGAGCGTGTCCTCTTCCAGATCGAGCTCCAGATGTCCATTCAACTGATCGAGAGAGCGCTGCACGCCAACGCGCGTGGACAGCTTTCCGTCGTTGGCCGCTTGGGTGAATCGTTCGGTTATCGCGTCAAAGTACGCGGCGAGACCGGAGAGACGGGTGAGGTACGCGCGCGCGGAGGCGTCGTCGACGACGCTGGCCGCGGGCACGCACATAAAGACCATCGAGTGCGGTGAGGCGTAACTCTCGGCGGATGCGTCGCTCTCCCAGATGCCTTCTTCCAGGTCGACCCGCATGCCCCACGCCAGGCGGGCAAGCACGGCTGCGTTGACTCGCTCGTCCTCGCTCATGGTGTCGGTAGAGAGTTGGGCCACTCGATCTTCGAGGGCACGCAGCTGCGCTACCGCGCGGGCGCTTCCCGCTCTACTTGGGTCGGGGAGCAGATCGTCGTACCCGGTGATGCCGAGCAGCGTGGCCGGAAGGGGATCAAGAGTGTTCTGCAGGACAAAGAACTCATCGCTCAACGTGGCGAGGTCGTCTGACACGCTCACGAACGGCTCACTTTCTCGAGGCGGTGCGGTCCACTCGCCAGCGAGCGCCAAAGGACCTCCCAGGCACGCATGCCTTCGCGCAGGCGGCGAATTCGCATGAACTCGTTGGGCGCGTGCAACTTCTCGTCGGCGGTCGAGAAGGAGAAGAAGAGAGTCTTCGCTCCGAGGACCTCTTCAAACAGCGTGGTGGCGGGCAAGGTGCCGGCAATGCACGCGAGGAGCACGGACTGATCGGGATAGACCTCTTCGAGCGCTTGGGTACCCGCGCGAATGGCGGGGTGCGTCGCGTCAATGGTGTACGCGGGCGTTCCGTGGCTATCGCGCACCACTCGCACCTTCAGACCGGCCAACGGTCGATCCATGATGTGGCGTTCGATGGCGTCGATGACGCGTTCGGGATCTTGACCGGGTACGAGTCGACACGAGATGTGCGCTCGAGCCACGTGGGGGATAACCGTGTATTTTCCGCCCCCGTCCATCCCGTTGATCTCCAGCGTTGGGCGTTCCCAAAGACGTTCGATGGTCGTGTACTGCGACTCGCCAAAGAGCGCGTCGACGCCCAGGGTTTCGCGATAGGCCGCGTCGTCGAAGTTGACATTGGCGATCTCCGCGCGACGGGCCTCACTCACCGGAGTCACACCGTCGTAGAAACCTTCCACCGCCACGGCGCCGTCGCTGGTGTGAAGACTTGCCAC
>FTAR01000040.1_pt1 | contig 8519 bp, 6 predicted proteins | sample 1639151 | NCBI WGS metagenome assembly FTAR01 (sample SAMEA3914812, study PRJEB12502) | metagenome | biome: forest; material: soil | place: Canada | collected 2011-07-07 | depth 0.1 m
CGCGTCACCGACGAAGTTAAAGGCCATTACCGTCAACACGATGAGCGCGCCCACGGGGTAGATCAACCACCACTCGCCGGCGTAGATATAGGTCACGCCCTGAGAGAGCATTGCGCCCCAGTTCGCCGCGGGTGGCGGAATGCCAAAGCCGAGGTAGCCGAGGGCAGCCAAGGCCAGAATCGCGTCGGCGACCTGGAAGGTAATGTTGACGACGATGGTCCCAATAGCGTTCGGGATCAGGTGCAAGAAGATGCTGCGACTCGCGCCGCCTCCCATGCCCTTCACGGCCTGGACGTACTCGCGCGTTCGCAGCGTCAACGTCTCACCTCGAATAAGTCGCGCCGGCACCAGCCAGGCGAAGAAGGCCACCGCCAAGGTCAGATTGAGCTGGTTGACCTTGATGAGAGCAGCCATCAAGAGCAAGACGAACAGGACTGGAATCGACAACAGGGCGTCGACGATGCGCATCATAATCGTGTCAATGATGCCGCCGAAGAAGCCCGACACGGCGCCCCAGAGAACGCCGAACAGTCCGGCGAGGATCGCCGCGGCGAATCCAATCTCCAGTGAGGATTGACCACCCTTCATGAGACGACCAAGTTCGTCGTAACCCACGTTGTCGGTACCAAGGGGGTGACCCGGACCCGGCGCATCGTTCGCGATGCTGAGGTTCGAGGCGACTTGGTTGGAGTGATAAAACACCGGTCCAAGGAAGCAGAACACGACGATGGCGACGATGAGGAACACGCCGACCAACGCAAGCTTGTTCTCCATGAAGACGGAAACCACCCCGGCCCCGCGGCGTCGCGGAGGTCGGACCAACTGAGAGATCTCGGTGCTGGCATCGATCTCGCCCGGCGGAGGCGACTGGAGGTCGGGAGGCATGCTCACGAGACGCGCACCCTTCGGTCAATGAGGCCGTAGCCAATGTCGGCCATGAAGTTTCCGATGACGGTGAAGATGGCGACCACCAGCGTCAACGCCAGCAACGTCGGGTAGTCGCGCGACTGTGCGGCCGTCCAAAACAAGAGCCCCACTCCGGGGTAGTTAAACACCGACTCCGTGATGAGGTTGCCCGAGAGAAGTGCCGGAATGCTAAGGCCGAGCAAGGTCACGATGGGCAAGATGGCGTTGCGCAACATGTGGCCAAAGAGAATGCCGCGTTGGGTAACGCCTTTCGCTTTCGCGGTACGGATGTAGTCCTGGGCCAGGCTCTCAATGGCCGAGGAACGCATGTACCGACTGAACGACGCCACGCCAACGATGGTAAGTGTCAGTACGGGCAGCACCATGGCCTTCGGGTCTGCGAACGCGCCCCCGACTGTCGCCGACTGCGGCGCGGAGGGCGGCAACCATTTGAGATACACCGAGAAAAAGGCAATCAAGAGCAGACCGAGCCAGAAGGTGGGCATCGAGTAGCCGACGAATGAGAGACCGGTCACCACGTAGTCGTCGGGCTTGTTGCGACGCACCGCCTGGTAGATGCCGAGGGGAATCGCGATGATCACGGTGAAGATCAACGCTAGGCCGCTGAGGTACGCGCTCTTTGGCAAGTCCATCGAGAGAAGCGTCGACACGGGTTCGTTCAGCTTGTAGGAGTAGCCGAAGTTCCCATGAAACAGGTGATCGAGGTACAGCCAATACTGCGAAAAGAAAGGTCGGTTGTAGCCGTTGGCGATGTTGAAGGCCTTGATGGCCGAAGGACTGGCCCGAAAGCCCAGTGACGCGCGCGCCGCTCCGCCCGGTAGGAGGTGCAGCAATAGAAAGGTCAGAATCGATACCAGAAACACGACAGCGAGGGCTTGGCCGAATCGACGAATGAGGTAGCGAGTCATTGCAGAGTTATCTGTGACGACTCGTGCGAGTCAAAGGGTTCTTCGCCATCTTCCTGCACAACCACTTATCTGACGCCGAGTCCCAACAACAGACCATCGGCCGCGACGGCGGGGCTGGTCGTGAGGAACAGCGGAGCACCCGCTTCTGGCGCGACGATCTCTTCGTAGTGTGCTCCATCAAGTGATCGTACGGTACCGATGACCGCACCCGCTTCAACCCACTGTCCGACGTCGATGCGCGAACTCCACCAACCGGCCGTCTTCGATCGCAACCAGACCCAGTGATGAATCTCGACGGGGGGCGCGGCGTCGGGAAACGTCGCTGGCAACACGCCGAGCGACGCGAGCAGACGGCGAAGACCTTCGAGGTGGCGCGCCACCGACTCGTCGTCGACGAGCCCTCGGCCTCCCACTTCGGCGGTAATGGACGCAATGCCGGCTTCTGCGGCGGCGGCACTCGAGGTGCCGGCAATGGGACTCTCGGAGCGTTCGGTGCGGATGACGTAGCCGAGCCCGTAGGCGTGAGCCATCGCGCTCGAGGCATCCTCAACCGAGGAGACGTCGTAGATAGCGAATGGTTCGAGCGCCTCGACCTGATCGCCCGCGTGCATATCAACGTGGTACTGCGCGGGCGAGATGGCTTCTTGAAAGAGTGCGTACGCCAGGCGCTCGGTGAAACTTCCGTCTTTGTTGCCGGGAAAGTACCGGTTAAGGTTCAGTCCATCGTGGGGAACAACGAAAGCACTGCGCGCTTGAAACGACGCGATGTTGGCCATCGGCACCACGCGCAGGCTCCCGCGAAGCTGCGACTCGTCGAGCTCGTCCAGGAATTGGCGGAGCGCCAGCATGGGAACGTATTCGCACCCGTGCACGCCCGCCATGATCGATACCGTTGGCCCCAACTCGGGATTTCCGTATATGTAGAAAGGTATCTCCGAGCCGACGAGGCCATCGGCCCCGTCGACTCGGATGATCGACTCTTGCACGCTCAAACCGCCGTGCTAATACGTGGTCGCACTATTTCGACAGACTCCAGTTCTCCGGCGTGTAGTTCAACAGTGAACTCTGTGTCACGCCCTTGAGGTTGCTCTTGATTTCAGAGATCTGGAAGTCGGGGTCTGGCTGCCATACGACCGGCAGCTGGTTGGCGAGGTAGTTCTCGTACGTCGCGAGCACCGCGGTGCCCGACACGGTGTGCGTCTTGTTGATGTTCGCGTCGTTCACCGGGTTCGAGTAACTACCTTCGTTGATGCCCGAGCCGGTCTCGAAGATCGACTCACCGGTCGGGTAGTAGTCGGGACCGTACGACCAACCCTGGCCCCAGTTCTCCATCTCCCAGGTGCACGACGACGACACCTTGCAGGGTGCGGCGTTGGCGATGACCGTGTCAAAGGGTGCTGACGTCAGGTTCAACTGGATACCGTCGTACTTCTCGGCGTTGGACTTCAACTGCTCCATGAACTGAGTGACGTAGGTGAATCCGTTGTTGTACTGGAGGTTGAAGACCATCTTCTCCCCCGCCGTGATGCCGGTTCCACAGTCACCTTTCGCGGTGCCGGGCTTAGCGCACGTCGTGACGCCGCCCGGTACGACCTTCCAACCGTTTGCCTTCAAAAGCTCCGGCGACTTCGTCGAGCTGAAGGGGTAGGCGTTGGTGGCCTCTTGCTTCGTCGCTAGGTCGTTCTTCGGTTCAATCGGAACGGGACCGTACGTCGGGTACCCGTATCCGTACAGCGCCTTCTTGATGTCGGTCGGCTGATTCACCATCTCTTGGAAGGCTTGACGGAAGTAGAGCTGACGGAAGATCGGTCCGACAGTCGGGTTGTTCATGTTCATCGGGAAGTAGTTGATGCTCCAACCAATCCACGGGTTGCTCTTGTAGCCGTCACTCGTGAGGAGAGGAATCTGGCTCGAGTCTTCCGGTGGCACGTAGCCGTAGTCAATTGTTCCCGCACGAAGAGCGTTGAACTCGGCCGCGTCGGTCGTAAAGGGCTCAAGGGTCAGCTCGGCGTAGTCGGCCTTCTGCGTTCCCGAGTACTTCTTGTTCGGAACGAACACTGTCAGACCGGTTGTCGAGAATGACTTCAGCTTGAAGGGACCGTCGACGACCTGCCAGAGCGGGTTGGTTGCGTAGGTCGTGGGTGACATCGCCTGGGCCGTTAAGTACTTCCAAACACTCGCCGCTCCGGCTGTTGTTGCCGAGTTGGTGTCGCTGACGGTGCCGGTGGCAGAGGTCTTGTCCCACGCGTGCGACGGGAGAGGCGTGATTTGGCTCAACTCGTTGTACAGGAACCAGTTCGTCGAGTACGCCTGGTTCAGCGTGAACACAACAGTCGACGCGTTCGGCGCTGACATCGCAGTCACGTTGTCGGGGAACTCACCAGGCACGTAGACCGGCCAGATGCTCTTCTCCGCTTTCAACATGTCCATGAAGAACAAAACATCGTCGGCCGTAACGGGCTTGCCGTCGGACCACGCGTACTTCTTCAACTTGATGGTGACCGTCTTGCCAGCGTTCGAGTACACGGGCGGCAGCGCCAGCGAGAGGCTCTCGTTGAACGACGGCGCAGTGCCTTCACCAAACCAGTAGAGCGGTCGAAACATTTCCGCTTGGAATTGATAGAGGTTGACGTTGCTGTAGTACGCCGAACCCATCACCGGAAAGATGTAGTTCGGAACAACGGCCGGCGGCAACGCGTACGTGATATCCGTACCGCTCGATGCGGCAGATGCGCTCGTCGAGATCGACCCCGAGACCGCAACTAACGTGCCCACGCACACAACAGATGACGCGATTAATGCGCCGAACTTTCTTGAAAACAACCTTTTCACGCTGGTCTCCCCTAAGTGAACTTCTCGTTGTAGAAACCTCACCCTAATCCGTGGCGCACCAGCGCACCATTGATTTTGGGCCCCTTTACGCGAGCCCGCGTGTCATTTCACATTGGCGAAACAGACAACCTCGACCGCATCCGTGTGATTATGCGTCGGCGTCACGCGTTGACGAATTCGGCGCAGCCGAACCAATCGAGACGGCAACTTTTTGCAACGGAAAATGACACGCCGCTTGGTGGCCAGGACCGAACAACCGAAGAGGTGGCTCTTCCTCAGCACAGAGATCCGTTGCTCGATCGCAGCGAGTGCGGAACCGACAACCCGAGGGCGGGTCGATAGCGCTCGGTAGCTCGCCGCGCACGACCGTTCCGTTCTTCGAACGTTCGAGTTCGGGAGACGGCAGAGGAATCGCCTCAATCAATCGCGCCGTATAGGGATGAGCAGGCTGTTCGTAAATTGCCTCACTGGGGCCGATTTCTACAATCTTGCCGAGGTACATCACGCCGATAGTGTCGGCCAAATATTTCACCACCGCGAGGTCGTGCGAGATCACGATGTAGGTCAGGTCGTGCTCGCTTTGTAAACGTTTCATAAGATTTAACACCTGAGACCGGATGGACACGTCCAGGGCGCTCACCGGTTCATCGGCCACGACCAGCTTCGGGTTGAGTGCGAGGGCGCGCGCGAGCCCGATGCGCTGGCGTTGACCACCCGAGAACTCGTGGGCGTAACGGTCGACCGCCTGCTCGGGAAGGCCCACGTCGGCCAGCAACGTCAGCACCGATTCTCCCTGTTCAGCGCGGTTACCGAGGTGCTGAATGGCCAGCGGTTCGCGGAGAATGCGCCCGACGCGCATGCGCGGATCGAGTGACGCGTACGGGTCTTGGAACATCAACTGAAAGTCTCGCCGCTTGGCACGGAGCCCCTTGCGCGACATCTTCGTGATGTCTTCGCCCTCGATCTCGATCACTCCGGAGTCGCTGAATTCCAGCGCCGTGATCAGGCGTCCCACGGTCGTCTTGCCACACCCCGACTCGCCGACCAGGCCAAATGTTTCACCCCTGCGCACACTGAAGGAGATATCGGACACCGCATGAACCTTGGCTCGTTTGCGGGTAAAGAGGCTCCCGCGAACCGGGAACTCCTTGACCAGATGTTCGACGTTGAGGAGAATTGGCGATTGGTCCTCCTCGGCGTCGCGGCGCGCTTGGCGTGATGCGGAGAGGTCGAGTGGTCCGTCGATCGGATGCCAACAGGCAAAGACGTGCTGGTCGTTCAGGCCATCGAGCGGCGGCTCTTCGATACGACATTGGTCTGTTGCTCGTTGGCAACGCGGCGCGAATCGACACCCGACAGGAGGATTGGTCAGGTCGGGCGGAAGTCCCGGGATGCTGTAGAGCCGCTGTCGATTGTCCTGTTCCAATCGGGGAATGGAGGCGAGAAGCGCCTGCGAGTACGGGTGGCGCATCTCATCGAAGAGCATCTCGGTAGAACTGGCCTCAACGACTTTGCCCGCATACATCACCATGACGCGGTCAGTTCGTCCGGCGATGACTCCCATGTCGTGAGTGATCAACAGAACCGACATGCCGAGCTTCTGTTTCAGATCTCCGAGCAGCTCAAGGATCTGTGCCTGAATCGTGACGTCGAGAGCCGTCGTGGGCTCGTCCGCGATCAAGAGTTTTGGGTCGCACGCGAGCGCCATGGCGATCATCACACGCTGGCGCATGCCGCCCGATAGTTGGTGGGGAAAGTCACCGAGGCGCTCTTTTGGGCGCGGAAGTCCGACGAGTCCAAGGACCTCGACGGCACGATCCAACGCTTCTTTTCGCGACGCGCCGCGGTGAATGCGAACGGGCTCGGCTACCTGATCACCGATACTTTTCGTCGGGTTCAATGACGTCATGGGATCTTGAAAGACCATGGCGATGTCGTTGCCGCGGATCTTGTGCATCTCGTCGTTCGACAGTCCCGCGAGATCGCGACCCATGAAGTCGACGCTGCCGCCCACGATGTGTCCACCCGGCGGCAGGAGCTTCAGGATCGAGAGGCCCGTCATCGACTTCCCGCAGCCCGACTCACCGACGATGCCGAGGGTTTCTCCGGCCTCGACGTACAGACTGACACTGTCGACCGGCACGACGGCCGAGTGGCGCATATCGATCTTGACGGTGAGGTCCTTGATATCCAAAATGCGACTCACGAGCTCTCCTGTTCTGAGCCTTTATGCGAACGCTTCAATCAATCCGATGGCAACGACCTCGCAACGTAGCCACAGTGTAGGTCGAGTTCACATTGCGTTCGCGTGCGCAGATCGTCATCGACGTCCTTCGTAACGATCGTCTTTTTGTCACGGCGAGAGCAGTGGATAGATTGAAGTACCGACGAATATTTTGCAGTGAAGGAGACCGCCGTGCGCCTGTGGGACAACAACTGGATGCAAATCGAAGAGTATTTGCGTCACGACGACCGGGTCGTTGTGCCCATTGGATCGACGGAACAGCATGGCTTTTTGTCGCTCGGCACCGACGCGATTCTGGCCGAGCGCGTGTCCGTCGAAGCGGCCGAGCCGCTCGGTGTTCCTGTCTTGCCGGTCATCCCTTTTGGCATGGCGCCGTACTTCACCTCATACCCGGGGTCGATGAGTCTTCGACTGTCCACCTATATCGAACTGCTGCGCGACGTTCTCAACTGTCTAGAGCACGAGGGCTTTCGCCGCATTGCGGTCATCAACGGACACGGCGGCAACATTCCCGTCGGCGGACTCATTCGTGAATGGATCTGTGAGCCGCGCGAGCAAGAAGTTCAAGTCCTCTTTCACAGTTGGTACAACGGACCGCAAACCGCTCTCGCCGCGAACGAATTCTCCTCTGATCAGATGCACGGAGCCTGGGTCGAGAATTTCGCGTGGACGCGTATCGAAGGGGCCGACGCACCTGCAGCGAAGCCGGTTGTGGCGCGTGAGTTGTTAATGAACCTCGGGCCAGACGCGATTCGCGAGTTAGCACCCGACGGGGCCATGGGTGGGCACTATGAAGCGCCCGACGAGATCATGAACAAAGTGTGGGCCGCTGGGGTCCAAGAAGTACGAACGATCATTGAATCAGGATGGGTACAGCACTAATGACAGACAACAACCAATCACTCGCGGGCAAAGTAGCCGTCGTGACCGGTACGGCGCACGGGATCGGCGCCGCCATTGCCACGGCTCTCGCCGCGGACGGAGCGACCGTCCACGGAATTGACGTCGACAACGTGGACGTCACCGACTCGGCCGCGGTGAACGCGTTCATCGCGACAATCGGCGGCGCGGACATTCTCGTGAACAGCGCAGGCGGCGTACGCGGTCAAGTCGGACAACCCATCGAGGACGTCACCGACGACCAGTGGCGTGACGTCGTGGAGTCGAACCTGACGGGCGCATTCAACTGCGTGCGCGCCGTTGTCCCGTCAATGAAAGAACGCGGCTGGGGCCGCATCGTCACGATCTCCTCGGGAGCCGGACGCAGTGTGAGTCTTACTGGAATACAGGCCTACGCCAGCGCGAAGGCGGCGCAGATTGGCTTTACCCGCCAGATGGCTCACGAGCTCGGACCGCGCGGCATCACCGTCAACTGCGTGGCGCCCGGTTTCGTCTTGAGCAACCCAACCTCCATTGCGCAGTGGGAAAGCTACGGCGAAGAAGGTCAGGCGCAACTACTCAGTCGGATTCCTACCCGTCGACTCGGCGAAGCGGAAGACATCGCGAACGGCGTGAGCTTCTTCGTCAGTCCCGCGTCGTCGTGGATCAGCGGTCAAACCCTTTCGATCGACGGTGGACATGCTCTCTTTTAAAGACAACGACGCCGA
>FTAR01000009.1_pt1 | contig 8379 bp, 9 predicted proteins | sample 1639151 | NCBI WGS metagenome assembly FTAR01 (sample SAMEA3914812, study PRJEB12502) | metagenome | biome: forest; material: soil | place: Canada | collected 2011-07-07 | depth 0.1 m
AAGCCGGGTCGAGTCATCTCGTTCCTCGAGGCCAAGATCACCGATGGCGACGAGCGTCTCATAGCGACGGCCAGTTCTACCTACCTGATCCGGGAACGTCCTGAGTAGGCTGAGGGCATGAAGAACTCGCCGTGGCGTCGGTTTTTGTGGGGGGCCTCCCTGCAGCACGACCTGGACGAGTTGAAGTCGATCGCCATTCGCTACATCAAAGAAGAGACGGTCAAGCCTCTCAAGGATCTCTGGCGTTTCGTCATGTGGGGCGCCATCGGGAGCGTCTTCGTCGGCTTTGGTGCCGTGTTGCTCTTGTTTGGCGCACTGCGCTACCTGCAGTGGCAGTTTCCGGTTCTTGACGGGTCACTGTCGTGGCTGCCGTACGTCATTGTCGCGGTCCTTGCTCTGATCGTCATGGGTCTCACGGCCTGGCGCATTGTGAGTGGCACGGCCAAACGACGACTGAAGACCGCAAAGTGAGCGAGCTCAGCTCGACGCGGCGAGAGCTTGAAGCAAAGCTCCGGTCATTTTTGCCCAAAGAGGTGCAGTTGGGTAGCTCCCTCACTGAGTCGAAACCTACGGTGGCCGCGGTCGGTGTGGGCGGGGTCCTCACGGGATACGTGTGGGGACGCCTTCGAGGACGACGCCTTCGTAAGGCAAAGAAGGCATCGAAGAAAGAGATGAAGGATTAATGCGCCGTCGCCTGCTTCGTCTCGTCGCCGCGGGGGCGCTCGGGCGCGCCTGGGCGCAGCGTTCTCCGAAGTGGCTCACGCTGGGTCTCGCGGTCATAGCTCTTCGGATGTTTGATTCGCGAGCGAAAAAGCGCGCGAAACGCCACGCGTGAGTCGTGCCGAGCTCGCCCAGGGCGAGCGCGTCATGCTGATCGACGCCAAAGATCGCCACTATCTCGTCATCTTGAAAGAGGGATCGGCGTTTCACACCCACGCCGGCATTGTCCAACACGACGACGTCATTGGTCAGCCTGAGGGTTCACTGATTCCTTCCAGCACCGAGCGGAAGTTCCTGGTGCTTCGCCCGACGCTCTCAGACGTGGTCTTGAAAATGCCGCGCGGGGCACAAGTGATCTATCCCAAAGATCTCGGGGCGATTCTTCTTCAGGCCGACGTTGGTCCAGGAATGCGAATCCTCGAAGCCGGCATTGGCTCGGGGGCGCTCTCCATGACGTTGCTGCGAGCGGGCGCGTCGATCACCGCTTACGAGATTCGTGACGACTTCGCTCAACAAGCCATCAAGAACGTCCAGGACTTCCTCGGGAACGACGTGGACTATGACGTGCACATCCGCGACGTCACCGCGGGTATCGATGAAGTGAACCTCGACCGCATCATCTTGGACATGCCCGAGCCCTGGGATGTTGTGAAGCACGCTGAAGGTGCCCTGCGGCCCGGAGGAATTCTGCTCGCGTACCTGCCAACCATCAACCAGACCCAACTCCTACGAGAAACCCTCGATCGTCATTCTTTTGGGTTGGCCGAAACGGTCGAGATTCTCCGACGGACGTGGCACATCGACGGACGCTCGGTTCGTCCTGATCATCGGATGGTGGCGCACACCGGATTTCTCACGTCTGCGCGGCGCCTCGTCGGGCGCGGGAGTGAAGATCAGTCTTTGTGAATGAAGATGCATTCACCGGGGCACTCTTCGGAGGCCTCAATGACTGCGTCTTCGAACTCGGCAGGGACGTCGGCGAGGCCTTGGGCGCCGCCGGGATTGCTCTTCACGTCACTGCCTTGCTTCACGTAGGCCAAGCCGTCATCGAGCAGCGTGAACACCGATGGGCAGATCTCTTCGCAGAGTCCGTCCCCTGTGCAGAGGTCTTGGTCGATCCAAACCTTCATTTGCTAGTCCTCCATGGCCAAATACGTGATGCCACTCTAGTGGGATAATCCACAAATACATGACCTCCTCATCTTCGCTGTGCTCACCTAGGGTGGCGATATGGACCGATCACCGGGTTTTGACGAATCTTCGAGAGGCGAACGCGAAGACCTCTTCGACTCGACCAATTCGAGTGACTACGGTCTGAGCGACGTCGACCAAGCGAACCGTCGCATTGAAATACTCGAAGAGAAGCTCCTAGAGGCTCGTGGTCAACTAGCGCAGAGCCGATCGAACAACGAAAAGTTGACGATCACCATTCAACAGACGCGTGATCAGATCGCGGCGCTACGCGACGAGGTTGAAAAGCTCACCCAACCGCCCGCCGTCTATGGAACGTTTACGGGCTTCAATGACGATGGCTCGGTGGACATCTTCGCTTCGGGTCGAAAGATGCGCGTGGCACTGCACCCGGGTCTTGACCCGGCCCAGATTGCTCGCGGGGATGAAGTGGTCTTGAATGAGTCCTTCACCGTCATTGGGGTTCGTGATTCCGACGGCCAAGGCGAAGTCGTCACCGTCAAAGAGGTCCTCGACGACCGACGAGTGCTGGTGTACGGACGAGCCGACGAAGAGCGCGTCGTAGAACTCGCCGAAGCGTTGCAGTCGGTGAAGCTGCGCAGCGGCGACGCTCTGCTACTCGACCTTCGTTCCAATCTGTTGACTGAGAAGCTCATACGCCAAGAAGCCGAAGAGTTGATCCTCGAAGAGGTCCCCGACATCAGTTACGCCGACGTCGGTGGTCTCGACGCTCAGATCGAAGCCATTACCGACGCCGTCGAGTTGCCGTACCTGCACCGCGCGCTCTTTCACGAGTACGACCTGCCGGCGCCCAAGGGCATCTTGCTCTACGGGCCCCCAGGATGTGGCAAGACGCTCATCGCGAAGGCCGTCGCCAATTCGCTGTCGCAGAAGGTCGCCGAACTCACGGGCAATCGCAACGTGCGTTCGTACTTCCTCAACATCAAGGGTCCGGAGCTCTTGAACAAGTACGTCGGCGAGACCGAGCGCCAGATCCGGGTGGTTTTCCAGCGCGCCCGCGAAAAGGCCGAAGAAGGCGTGCCCGTCATTGTCTTCTTTGACGAGATGGACTCTCTCTTTCGCACTCGTGGCACGGGCATCAGCTCCGACATGGAATCGACGATCGTTCCCCAGCTCCTCGCGGAGATCGACGGCGTGGAGTCCCTGCGCGACGTGATCGTCATAGGCGCAACCAACCGCGAAGACCTCATCGACCCGGCCATTCTGCGCCCGGGTCGACTTGACGTGAAGATCAAGATCGAACGACCCGACGCGGAAGCTGCCGCACAGATCTTTTCGCGCTACCTGCACACCGAGCTGCCGCTTGATCCGAGCACCGTGCGCGAACTCGGGGGAGGGGATCGCTCGAAGGCGGTCCAGGCGATGATCGAAGACACCGTGACCCAGATGTACCGCGTCGACGATGAGAACCGTTTCCTCGAAGTGACGTACCAAGGCGGTGACAAAGAGGTCTTGTATTACAAAGACTTCGCCTCGGGTGCCATGATCGAGAACATCGTGCGACGCGCGAAGAAGATTGCCGTGAAGCGTGAGATCGCCGATCAAGGTCGCGGACTTCGCAAAGATGACCTCATCGAATCAATTCGTCAGGAGTTCCGCGAGAACGAAGATCTCCCGAACACGACGAATCCCGATGACTGGGCGAAGATCTCCGGTAAGAAGGGCGAGCGCATCATCTTCATTCGCACGCTCATCAACCGCGAGGAAGACGACGTCAAGGGCGGGCGTTCCATTCAGCACGTGGGTACAGGGCAGTACCTTTAACTTCGTGGCGATTGCGAAGGTACTGGGTATCGAGACGGAGTATGGAATCGCGGGAGGCCCCGACTCAGATCCCATCACCTCGTCGAGCATCATCGTCAACGCGTACGCGCAACAAGGTCGTACCCGGATCAACTGGGACTTCGAAGGCGAGACCCCGGACATGGACGCGCGGGGCCGCGTCGATTTAACCTCCTTCGCTCCGATCGTCGAGACGCACTTGGCGAACACGGTTCTGACCAACGGAGCCCGGCTGTATGTTGACCATGCGCACCCGGAGTATTCGTCTCCCGAATGTCGCACTCCGCGAGAAGCAACTCTCTATGACGTCGCGGGTGAAGAGGTGATGCGTCGCGCCCTGGAGATCGCGAACGGGTCGCTCGACCCCACGCAATCGATCACGCTCTACAAGAACAACTCCGACGGAAAAGGAAACTCGTACGGCACACACGAGAACTACCTGGTACGGCGCGACCTGGAATTCGCTCACCTCATTCGCGCCATGGTGCCGCATTTTGTCTCACGTCAGATCGTCATCGGCGCGGGAAAAGTCGGCGGCGAGACTGAGCCGGCCTTGGAGCACAATCCCTCCTTTCAGCTCTCGCAGCGTTCAGAGTTCTTCGAGGAGATCGTGGGTCTCGAAACGACGCTGAAGCGCCCGATCATCAACACGCGTGACGAACCGCACAGCGACGCTGAGCGTTTTCGACGCCTGCACGTGATCATCGGTGACGCCAACATGAGTCAGGTCGCCACCTTCGTCAAGCTGGGCTCGACGGCACTGTTGCTGGCGGCGCTCGAGGAGTTCGGTCCGGAGGAGTTTCCAGCGATGCCGCGCTCACCGGTTCACGCGGTTCGCGCCTTCTCGTTAGATCTCTCGCTCACCGAAGCAGTGCCGTGTGACGACGATAAGTCACGAACCGCCTGGGACTTTCAAGACGAACTGTGGCACGTCGCTCGCGATTACGTGCAGCGCACCGGAGCCGACGTTGTCGCAGAGCCGGAGGAGGTCGACTTCATCTTGGAGCAGTGGCGTCAGATGCTCGACGGCGTGCGTGACAATCGCGACGCCGTCGCCGACCGCGTTGACTGGGTGGCGAAATTCAGAGTGGTGACCGGATTCAAGGAACGTCACGGCCTCAACGATCGAGACGCCAAGCTTCGCGCGATCGATTTGCAGTATCACGATTTGCGCCCCACACACTCGCTCGCCGCGCGCGTGGGACTTCGCACGTTGTACGACGACGCGGCTGTTCGTGAAGCCGTTCACAATCCTCCACTCAGTACTCGGGCCTATTTTCGCGGTCAATGCGTCGCTCGTTTCCCGGAGGAGATCGCGGCTGCCAACTGGGATTCGGTCGTCTTTGACGTCGGCGAGGGACCTTTGCAGAGAGTGCCCATGCTTGATCCGTTGAGGGGTACCCATGCACTGACCTCAGAGTTGCTAGAAACGAGTGCATCGGCGAGTGAACTTCTTGCCGCTCTAGACAGGTAGAACTGAAGTATGACTGAACAAGAAAGAATTCAAAAGCAGCGCACGGAGCGCGCCAGCAAAACTGCTGAGGATGTCTCCGTCGACGCGACCAAAGGCGACCAGCTGAAGGCGGATCTCGACGACTTGCTCGATGAGATCGACGAGGTACTCGAAGAGAACGCCGAGGAGTTCGTGCGTAACTACGTCCAAAAGGGCGGAGAGTAACTGCGTGGGACTACCGCTCTTCAGCGCCCACGGCGATCCTGGCCCCTCCTTTTGGCACTTTGCTCAAGTGTCGGGGATTGACCCTGCGCCGCGAGATCATTCGCGAGAGAGTCCCCACGCCACGACGGTGATCGCCGTTCGCTACGTCGGGGGCGTCGTGATGGTGGGCGACCGCCAAGCGACCGGGAACTACATCGCGAGTCGCGACGTTCGAAAGATTGAACCGGCCGACCGCTATACGGCCCTCGCCATTTCCGGAAGCGCAGCCCGCGGCATAGAATTGCTCAAAATCGCCCAATTGTCCTTCGAGCACTACGAAAAGATGACCGATTCGTCGCTTAGCCTCGAGGGTAAGGCCAACTACCTTTCTCCCATCATTCAGCGCAATAACTTGACTTCTCCTTTGGGCGTACTTCCGCTTTTGGCCGGTTGGGACGAGAGTCACGCCCAGGGGCGCATCTTTGAGTACGACGGCGCGGGAGGGTGTTACGAGCGGTTCGATTTCGCGACCATTGGTTCGGGCTCACCCTTCGCCGAGGGGGCGTTGCGTCTCGGATTCCGAGAGAATCTGGACCGCGAAGAGGCCCTCGAACTCGGGGCCCTCGCTCTCTACGAAGCTGGCGACAACGACCCGAGCACCGGGGGTCCCGACTTCGTGCGCGAGATCTACCCGATGATGGTGACGTTGAGCGAAGACGGTTTCCAAGAGTTGCCCGCAGAAGACGTGGGGGAGCGCTTTCGCAGCATTAACGCACGTCGTACTGCCTCGCGCGGAGTTGCTGGTGGGTCGTTGCGATGACGAACTACTTCTACGTCTCGCCCGAACAGCTCATCAAGGACCGCGCGGAGTTTGCCCAGAAGGGCATCGCGCGGGGTCGCTCCATCGTGGCGGCGATCTACGACCCGGGCGTGCTCATGGTCGCGGAGAACCCTTCGGCGTCGCTCAACAAGATCTCCGAGGTCTACGATCGGATCGCCTTCGCCGGGGTGGGCAAGTACAACGAGTTTGATCGGCTTCGAGAAGCCGGAATACGTTGGGCCGACTCCACCGGTTTCACCTATTCTCGCGAGGACGTCGACGCGAGAGCGCTGGCGAACTACTACGCCCAGCATCTCGGCGACATGTTTACCGAGGGCCAGAAGCCTCTCGAAGTTGAAATTCTCGTCGCCCAACTCGGCAACAAGGTTCGCCCGACCAAGTTGTACCGCGTCGCCTACGAGGGCACCATCTCCGACGAGCCGCGTTTCGCGGTATTGGGTGGCGACGCCGACACCATCAAGGATCGATTTGCGTTGTCCGAGGATTCATTGGAACCTCTCAAGACCACGCTGCACAACGCGGTCAGCGCATTGGCCGGACCGGATCGACTCTTCACCGCCGACGATCTAGAAGTCTGTGTGCTCGAAGACCGCGGTAGCCGCCGCACGTTTGAACGCCTCAGTGACGCACGAGTGAGTGAGCTCTTGGGCTGAAAAGCCCAAGTGAGATCATGTTACGAAGAATCTACGGCGTAGAAACTGAGTACGGAATCACTTTTTCGTTGCGCGGACAACGTCGCCTCAGCCCCGACGAAGTGTCACGTTTTCTCTTTCGCAAAGTGGTGGCCTGGGGTCGATCCTCGAACGTCTTTCTCGAAAACGGCAGTCGTCTGTATCTCGACGTGGGCAGTCACCCCGAGTACGCCACAGCCGAATGCGACTCGTTGAGCGACCTCGTCGCGCAAGACAAGGCCGGCGAATCGATTCTGCGCGAGCTCGTGGGATACGCCCAGTCACAACTCAGCGACGAAGGCATTCGCGGTGACATCTTCCTCTTCAAGAACAACACCGACTCGACGGGCAACTCGTACGGTTGTCACGAGAACTACTGCATTGAACGAATCGAAGACCTCTCTCGCCTCGAGAACGTCTTCATTCCCTTCTTGATCAGTCGGCAGATCTTTACGGGCGCGGGCAAGGTGGTCACCAACGCGAAGGGCACCGCCTACTCCATGAGTCAGCGTGCCGAGCACATCTGGGAAGCGATCTCCTCGGCGACAACGCGCAGCCGTCCCATCATCAACACTCGCGACGAGCCCCACGCCGACCCTGAAAAGTATCGCCGACTCCACGTCATCGTGGGCGATTCCAACATGAGCGAGTTCGCGACGTTCCTCAAAATCGGAACCGCCTCGGTCGTCCTCGCCATGATCGAAGACGACATCGTGCAGCTGCGCGACTACGCCATGGCTTCGCCAATCAACGCTCTGCGCGACATCTCCTACGACCTCTGGAGCAAAGAGCCGGTCAAGCTCATGAACGGTCGCGACCTGACGGCCCTGGAAATTCAAGAGGACCTGTGCGAACGGGCCGAGAAGTTTGTCGAGGTCCGCGATCTCCCCGCAGATCAGGTACGCGCGGTGCGTCTCTGGCGCGAAGTGATCGAACAGTACCGCAGTGATCCCATGGGGCTGGCCGATCGCGTGGACTGGATTGCCAAGCTGCAGATCATTGATCGCGAGCGCGAGCGCAGTGGTATTGACCTCAGCGATCCAAAGATTGCCCTGATCGATCTGCTGTATCACGACACCAATCTCGATCGAGGCCTCTTCTATCGGCGCTCGTCACGCGGCCACTTCCAGCGCATGGTGACCGACGAGCAGATCGAGAAGGCCACCATGACGCCGCCCAGCACCACACGGGCGCACATGCGTGGCACCTTTATCCAGGCGGCGAAGCAGTGGCGACGCGACTACACGGTTGACTGGGTTCACCTCAAGCTCAATGACGAGATGCAGCGCACCGTGTTGTTGAAGGACCCCTTTAAGAGCACCGATGAGAGATTTCAGAAGCTGCTGGCGTCGCTCGAGCGTCACGGCTGAGCAGATTCATAAAACTTTTGAAAAAGTGGCATCCGTCGGGGACCGTCGCCTTCTAATTCCCTGAGGATTCCGGCCCTACAATGGGGTCGTGATCAGTCTGAGTCCATTCAAACTCCTCATCGTGGC
>FTAR01000010.1_pt1 | contig 8314 bp, 9 predicted proteins | sample 1639151 | NCBI WGS metagenome assembly FTAR01 (sample SAMEA3914812, study PRJEB12502) | metagenome | biome: forest; material: soil | place: Canada | collected 2011-07-07 | depth 0.1 m
AAGGAGCCTTGAATACGCAAGATGACGTACGTGAAGACGAGTGAGACGAAGGAAAAGACAATCAACGCGCCGGCGTAGCGTTTCCAGGTCTGCTCCTGTTCGGGGCTCGTGCCCAGCGTCCGGTAAATAGGACGCTCTATCCAGCCCAACCAGTGAACGCGGCCGTTGAAGACCGCCTCCATGTAGGAACCCAGGTAGCGCCAGGTAAGGCCGAGCGTGACCGCGAGTGCAAGGATCGTGAAAAAGAGACCCATTAGAACTTCTCCGGCTTGAACATGGCGTACCCGAGGTACAAGAACATGACGACGGAGATGATCAAGAGGATGATTTCGGAGAAGCTCATACTTTGTCCAGGACCTTGATTAACCCGAGCGACAAAAGCGTGAACGCGATGAAGCCGAGAATTGAGTAGAAATCTGCCATGACGCCATCCTGCTGGCGAGATCCTGAACAGCTTCTTTATAAGTTCTTACGTCTCTTCATTTTTTCTTCATTTTGCTCAAGCGCCCACGCCGAGACTTTTGGGACGATACTGAAGGGGTGCGGCGCCGACTCGTAGGTTCACTCGTGGGCGTGGCCAGCGCCTTCGCTCTGGGCGGCGTGCTCGTTCCCTTTCGCAGCGACATCGGGTCCTCGACGGCGGCCTTGGTCCTGGTCATACCCGTTGTGGTGGGCGCCGTCATCGGTGGGTTCACTGCGGGCGCCTCCAGCCTGGTGGCTGGTTTCTTGATCTACGACTTCGGGTTTGTGCCGCCCTACAACACCTTGAGCGTCGGCACGACGCAGAACTGGACGGCGCTCGTCGTCTACGTCGTCGTCATGCTGCTCGTCACGCGCGTCGTCGACGTGCTGGACACCACTCGCATCGCTGCCAAACGCGGCGAAGAAGTCATGCGTCGCGTCTCGGAAGTCTCCGATCTGCTGGTCGGGGACCAGCCGGTCGAGGAGTTACTCAGAAACATCGTCGCTACGGCTCAGACTGTCTTTGGCGTACCGGGAGTGTCGTTGCTGGAACTCGAAGACGGTCATCTGGTCGTCGTCGCCAGCGCGGGAGAACCACTGACGCCCGAGGAACTGCATCAACTCGACCCGCACTCCGGTCTGCCCATTCGAGTGGGAACGTCGTCGGGTGCCACCACCGAACTTCGCACGATTGCCCTCTCCCCTTCGGGACGACCGGTCGGAATCCTCGCCATGCGCGGCCTCCCCATTCTCGAGACCGACCGCGCAGTGCTCAGCACCTTCGCCAATGACGCCGCGTTGGCCCTGGAGCGGGCGCAACTACGCGAACAGGCCGTTCGTTCGAAGTTGCTCGAAGAGGCGGACCGTTTTCGTCGAGGGTTGCTCGGTGCGGTGTCCCACGACCTGCGCACGCCACTCGCCACCATCAAAGTCGCGTCGTCTACGCTGTCCGCGCGCGGAGAGCTCATCTCCGCGACCGACCGACAACTGCTGCACCAGCTCATTGAGATTGAGTCAGATCGGCTCACTCGGCTCGTCACGAACTTGCTCGATATGACGCGTATTGAGGCGGGCGTGTTGACCTTGAGTCGCAGCACCGTGGCGGTCAATGAGCTCGTCAACGAGTCGCTCGCGGCGATGGGCGCGACCCTCCAGGACAACTCAGTCGAGGTGAACATCTCGGATGAGTTGCCCGACGTCGACATTGACCGCGTTCTGATGGGGCAAGTGCTCGTCAACTTGCTGGACAACGCCGCGCGACACGCCCCCGCTAATAGTGTGATCACCGTGACAGGTGAGCAGCGGGGATCCGAAGTCGTGATCTCGGTGGCCGACCAAGGTCCGGGCGTGCCCGTGGGCGATCGCGAGACGATCTTTGATCGATTCACTCAGATCAGCACGGGGGGTCGCGCGGGACTCGGACTCACCATCGCAAAGACCTTCGTCGAGGCACACGGCGAGCACGTCTGGTACGAAGAGTCGCCCGGCGGAGGAGCGACATTCGTTGTCTCTCTCCCCGTCGCCGCGCCAGCGAGTCACGTCTAGACATGGCGCACGTCCTCGTTATCGACGATGACCACTCGCTGTTGCGCGCGTTGCGCCTCGGCCTGGAGGCGGAGGGCCACGACGTGTCCACCGCGGTGAACGGCGAGCGCGGAATCTCTCAAACCGCCCTGCTGGGGCCCGACATCGTGGTGCTCGACATCGGGCTTCCTGACATGGACGGACTCGTGGTGTCCCAGCGCATTCGTCAGTGGAGCGATGTCCCGATCATCATCCTTTCGGCAACCGGTGACGATCACCGTAAAATTGACGCGCTGAATGGTGGCGCCGACGACTACGTGACAAAGCCCTTCAGCATGGGCGAACTCGAGGCTCGTATTCGAGCGGTCTTGCGCAACCGAGGCGTCGAAGCGACTGAGGCGGCAGATGCCACCCTCGATCTCGGTTCACTGATCGTCGACCTCGTTCATCACGAAGTGCACCACAACGGCGAAAAGGTCGAACTGACATCGAAGGAGTTCGGTGTCCTCGCCTACCTGGCGCGCTACGCGGGAAGGACCTGCACCTATCAGATGATCTTGGGAGCGGTCTGGGGAACGGGCTACGGCGACGAAGCGGCCTACGTCCACGCCTACGTGCATCGGCTCCGCCAAAAACTGAACGATGAGAATGGCACTCTCATCCAAACGACACCAGGAGTCGGGTACAGCCTGCAGCCCGTTCCCGCGGGAAGTTAACGCGCCGTCGGCTCCAAGAGCGCGGCTCGGGCAATGTCTTCGAACTCGTGAGCGTCAATGACGACGTCGATGTCGTCATCGAAGCTCGGCTGCGGGCTGAGCAAAATCAACCGGGACGCTTCTGCGACGGCGACCTGACCGTCGATCTCACTGGCGGCAACAGCGAGAGCGGTGGCATCGAGACGAGTATCGAGGTCTACGTCATCGTCAGTGGTTGTGGGCAACTCGGCGACGAAGGCCGTCAGCGCCGACCCGGCGACGTCGAACGACACGAAACTCAAACATCCGAGCACCGGCAGATACGAGCCGGGAGCGAACTGAGAAAACGACGTGGCCGCCAACTGATCTTGGCCGATCGGACCAGTGGTGACCTTCCCCGATGCGTCGAGCGCGTCGGCCAAACTGGCACAGAGCTGAGCCAAGTTCGTGGTCGGATGAAAACTCAGCACGTTGTCGGCCTGTCGCGGCGCACCCCATAGTCCGAGCGTGGGCTTACCTTGAAACACAAGGGTCTCGACGAAACCGATGCCGTAGTTGGTGGTGACCTCAACCAGATGACATTGGGACAGCTCGTCGATCCGGTCCATGGATTCTGTGGCCACGTGACAACGAGCGGCTGCTTCAGGGTGGAGATCGACGAATCGTCGCTCCATGCTGGCGAGGTCACCCCCGATGCCCCGCGACACAAAGAACGCGCCCTTGACCCACGAGTCCCAGGGCACCTCGTTGATGCCCGGCAGCAGGGCAAAGGCGTCCAATGCCTCATAGATCGGTCCCAGTGACGAGAGACGCCGTGCAAGCAACGTGCGCCGCATGGCGAAGAGCCGAAGCGTGTCCACCTCGTCGGTGTCGAGCCCGTGGCGAAACGCGTCGCAACCTTCTTCGCCTTCAGCGACCACGGAACGAACGACGCCGCCGACCGCGTCATCATTGGCCTCGGGTCGATAGCGAATGAACTCCCCCGCGTTGAGTTCGTAGACATTTCCGGCGAGTTGATCGCGCAGAGCCCTCACTCGATCAATCGCGCTCATAGAGAGACTCGCTTCAACGACCTAGAAGAGACAACTAGTCCGCTTTTCGGGTCGCCAGAAAAACGGGAATCTGACGGTCCGTCTTCGTCTTGTACTCGGCGTAGGGCGGGAAGACGGCGACCGCTCTCTCCCACCACTGCTCATACTCGTCCCCACTGAGTTGTCGAACCTCGACTTCGAAAGGTTCGGGGCCGTCCTGGAGTTCCACGTCATCGGGATAGGCCACCAGGTTGTAGTACCACTGGGGATTGTCCGGGGCGCCGCCTTTGGAGGCCACGAGGGCATATTGACCGTCATGCTCAACGCGCATCACGGGGGTCTTTCTAATCTTTCCGGTGCGTGGTCCACGTGTGGTGAAGATCACGATGGGTATTCCGGAATCACGAAGTGTGTTGGCCCGAGTGCCGCCCGAACTTTCGTACTCCTCCACCTGGTCACGTACCCACTGGGAGGGGCTCGGCTCGTACTCACCGTCTAGCGCCATGGCCACATCCTTTCTCTGGACTCACTGTTCGCGACTCTAATCGGAGGAGGAACAGCGATCTAAAGGCCCTTTCGTCGACGGCAACCTCGATGAGCAGTGACGCCACGACGCGTGATTCATCTCGCGCGGAGTGTCCCTTTACCCCGCATGACTTGGTGCCGCCGCTTGACTCACGGCGCCCTGGGCCACGAAGTCCTTCGGCCGGATGAACACAAACGCACAGAGCGCTCCTACGAGCGCCATGATCCCACTCACGATGAAGAGATCGTTGAGAGAACTCGCGAAACTGCTGCGAAGTCCGCCAAACACGAGGCCGTGAGCGGAGGGCGGTACGGCCTTCAATATTCGATTGATGTACCCCTCTTTGACGTTGGTCACCAAGAGGTTCATGTTCGTGTTGGAAAGATGCAGCGGGGCCAATGATGAGTGGAGGCCACTCGTCAACGTCGAGGTGAAGATCGTTCCATAGGTCGCGATGCCCACGGCAATGCCCATCTGTCGAAAGGTCGTGTTCACCCCCGACGCCATCCCCGAACGCTCGGGCCGCACCACGCCGACCGCCGTCGAGGCGAGCGGGGGATTCACCATGCCCGAGCCCACGCCCGCGATGATGAACCCGACGATCAGGTGAGTCCAGGTGGTGGTGGCCGTCAGCCCACTCATGAGCAGCAGTCCGACGCCCACCAGCAACAGTCCTGGACCAATGAGCCATCGCGCCGGGACGCGACTGCTGAGTCGGCCCGCGATCGTGGCCGAGACCAGCGTCCCGCCACTCAGCACGAGCAGTCGAGCCCCCGTGCCGAGCGCGGAATATCCGAGCGCGTACTGCAGATACAAGACGAGGTACACCAACATGGCAAAGAGCGATCCGTTCATGGCGAAGGCCACGACCAACCCGCCCGAGAACGTCGGAATGCGAAAGAGCGACAGGTCGAACATCGGGTTCGAGACGCGGTGCTCGACCACGATGAACGCGACGAGCAGCGCCACCGCCAGGGCCAAGCACACCCAGACACCCGTGTCACCCCACCCTTGTTCACTGGCTCGAATAAGTCCATAGACCAGGCTGACCAGTCCCAGAGTGAGCAATATGAATCCTGCCCAGTCGGGACGGGCCGCGTTTGGTGTCTTTGATTCCTCCACCTTCCAGATCGTGATGGCGATCGCCACGATGCCAATAGGGATGTTCACAAGGAAAATGCCGCGCCAGTTGATGCCGCTGGTGATGACTCCGCCCAAGATGGGACCGAGAGCAACGGCCACGCCAGTGATCGCGCCCCACACTCCAAAAGCCACGCCACGGTCCTTGCCCCGAAAGCTGTGGGCCAGAAGAGCGAGAGAGGTGGAGAACAAGATGGCCCCGCCGATTCCCTGGGCGCTGCGCGAGAGCGTCAGCATCAAAGGCGACTGCGCAAAACCACAGAGCAAGGAGCCGAGTGTGAAGATGACGAGTCCAATGGTGAAGAGGAGTCGTCGTCCATAACGATCGGCTAACGCCCCTGCGGTCAACAGCAATGACGCCAAGGTCAAGGCGTAGGCGTCGACGACCCACTGGACGTCGGAGAAACTCGCGTGCAGTCCTCGCTGTATCTCGGGAAGCGCGACCGTCACGATGGTGACGTCGAGCAACAACATGAAGGTCGCCGCCCCGACCACGATCAAGGTCCACCATTTGCGATCCATAGCCATCTCCCGGTTTGGTTAGGTTCGCCCTATCGTAATGACAGTCAGTGACATTGGCGACGAATCATCAGGGCGCCGCGGTCTCTCCCGACGTTTTCGCAACGCTCAATGCGCCGACCATCTCTCGGTCGATCGCGAGGAGTTGCTCGCGATAGGGCGAGAGCAGACCTTCGAGGTCCTTCAGTTGCCAGTTCTCATCAACGTCGTCTTCGGCGATGCGAATCTCTAGATGATCGGCCAGCTCGTTCATGTGCAGTCCCTGAAGGACGCCCTGGATCTGCAACGCCGCTCTCGATCCCCCGCGGGTACCAAAGGTCACGAAGCTGACGGGCTTCTCACGCCACTCCCAGTACAAAAAGTCCAGGGCGTTTTTCAGAACAGCGGGATAGCCCCAGTTGTACTGAGGAAACACAAAGAGAAAGCCGCCAAAGGAACTGACCAGTCGGCTCCAAGCCCGAGTGTGCTCGTGTTCGTACTCACCCCTCGCGGCCATGACCGGCTCGTCCAAGAACGGCAAGTTCACCTCGGCGAGGTCAATCACCTCATAGTGAAGCGGACTATCAGACTGAACGGTGCGCAAAGCCCATTCGGCGATTCCGGCGCTGATACGCGTTGGTCGGTTGCTGCCAATGACAACGGCCACTCGCGCGGTGGATCCGCTGCCCTTCGATACAACCTCATCTTCGGCGCCACCGTCGTCGGTGTTCATCAGACTCCCTTTCGAGACGAGACCGCCGACTCACGGCGGCCCGTTTGAAGATCAATGCCGCGCGCCGCAGCGTCGAGGTGAACGAGCTTGCTCGCCGTCTGTGACAGCCTCGCGCGCTCGGTGTCGCTCAACCTGTCGGCGATCGAGTGAATCTCTCGGGCAACGTCAAGGGCGACTTTGTTGATGATCCCTCGGCCCTCGGAGGTGAGCGTGACGAGTATCGATCGACCGTCCTCGACGGTCGTGGTTCGTTTGACGTAGCCCCGGCCCTCGGCCCTATCGACGAGCCCCGTGACGCTGGACTTATCGAGAGTGAGAAGGCGCGCGATCTGCGCCATCGAAAGTTCACGATCTCGCAGAGCTCCGAGCAACCGGGTTTGAATAATCGAGCAGTCGAAGCGCGCCGTCACTGCGCCGACCATGGCTTGAACGGCAAAGGACAGTTGAACAAGCCCATCCACCACTCCGAGGTCTTCGGTGGCGTCGGGCACTCGCCTCGGAGCTGGTTTCTTGATAGTGGCCATGGGCTCAGCGTACACCCCTTTAGTACGTATCACCAACTATCTAGTTAGTGTCACGTACTACCTTTCGAGGCTCACCCATTGCAAATAGTGTCTCCACTGAGCGAACACGTGCTGGCCGAGTGAAGGAACTGATTCAAATGTGCGCGACCCCAAAAGAGAAAACACCCTCTCAGTTGATCGACGGTCGCATCAAGGAGCTCGGTGACTGGCGAGGGGATACGTTGGCGCGGCTGCGCGCTCTCTTAAAGGAGGCGGACCCCGACGTGGTCGAAGAGTGGAAATGGCGTGGCGTTCCCGTCTGGTACGACGACGGCATGATCTGTACGGGCGAGACATACAAGGAAGTCGTCAAGTTGACCTTTGCGAAGGGCGCCGCACTCAAGGACCCCTCCGGTCTCTTCAACTCCAGTCTTGATGGAAACGTGCGGCGGGCTATCGATTTCCGCGAAGGCGAAAAGATCAACGAGCGCGCGCTGAAGGCGCTTTTCCGGGCTGCCGTGGCGCTCAACAAGGCAAAGTCGAAGCCGAAGCCGAAGCCGAAGAAGGCCTAACGGTCCAGACATGACAGAAGCACAGGTAGAGGGTGTCGGTCCTTCGTACTCCATCGACAAGATGCTCGATATGCGACTTCGCACGCGCCACGCTGTCCACGCGATCGCCGCCAAGGTTGAGGCGGGCATGACGGAGTACACAGCTCGCGCCATGGCCCGCCGTACGTTGTCGGAGTTGGGGCTTCGTCGTGGCTGGCATCCGATCATCGTGCGACTAGGGGCGAACACCTCTCGACAGTTTCTCGACCGTTCCGGGGGCGACGTCGTGCTGGGTGATGACGATATTTTCTTCGTCGACATCGGCCCGATCTACGAAGACGTGGAAGGAGACGCCGGCGAGACGTTCGTGCTGGGCGGAAACCCGGAACACGCGCGAGCGCGGCGAGACGTGCGCGCCATCTGGGACGAGGTCCGCGGCGCCTGGTTGGAGAAGAGTCTGACGGGCCAGTCCCTCTATGCACTGGCCACGGAGTCTGCGACCGAGCGAGGCTGGCAGCTCAATCTCGACCTCTCGGGGCACCGACTCTCGGACTACCCACACCGCGTACATTTCGACGGAGCGATGGCCGAGGTCAGCATCGTGCCGGCGCCGGACCTGTGGGTACTGGAAATCGCCATTGTGCACCCCGA
>FTAR01000086.1_pt1 | contig 8308 bp, 8 predicted proteins | sample 1639151 | NCBI WGS metagenome assembly FTAR01 (sample SAMEA3914812, study PRJEB12502) | metagenome | biome: forest; material: soil | place: Canada | collected 2011-07-07 | depth 0.1 m
CCGAGGCCTGGTAGGTCAGTCGGATCGAGCGGAGCCCATCGGCGTAGGCCTTCCACTCTTTCTGGAACGCAGTCCACGCGGTCGCGTTGGCGGTTGCCGACACGGAGACGCCTGGAGCCGTGGTGGTGGTGGTCGTCGTGGAGTCGGCGAAAGCAGCCGCCGGCGCTGCGACGCCCATTGAGGCAACGATCGCAACCGCTGCAATGGATTTGATACTGAGTAGCTTCATGTTCGGTTCTCCCTTCAAGAACAAGTACGACGATACGAAACGCAATTGTGAGATCGATGTGAGAGAACTGTCGGATCGCTGAGAGATATCTGCGAAATTACTGCGAAGAGAGTTTCGCCCGAGATCCTTTACCGAACCTTTACCGAACGGGGATTAATTGAGTTGAACGTGGCGATAGCGATGCACCGCGACGAAGGACCACACGAGCTCCACCACTCCAAAGGGCCACGCGCCAGAGAGAAAACCATAGACACTCGAGAGCACGCACCCGAGGGCGAAGGCCAGGATGAATGAGCGACCGCGTCGCTCGAGTGCGTACATCGCCATCATGAATGAGACGGCGCATACGCCATAGATTGTGACGCCCACTGTTGACATGCAAGAAGTCAAGCACGAGTCGACACGCTTCTCGCCGGAGGGTCCGACCGGTTGCTACATTTCAGGGATGAAACTGGTGTCCTGGAACGTCAACGGAATACGAGCGGTCGAGAAGAAGGGGCTCTTCACCCCCGCCATGGAAGAGTTGAAGCCCGACATCATCTGCCTACAAGAAACGAAGGCGCAACAACACCAGTCCGAGGTCCAGGTGCCCGGTTACGTCGAACATTGGAACTCGGCGGTGAAGAAGGGCTACTCGGGCACCGCGATCTTCTCCAAGAAAGAACCATTGACGTTCACCCCCGATCTCCCTGACGCCTCAGTGGCTAAGCATGGCGTGACCGGCGATCAGTTTGGCAATCCCAATACGGAGGGTCGTGTGCTCGCCGAAGAGTTCGACGACTTCTTTGTGGTCACCGTCTACACCCCGAACGCCAAAGAGGATCTTGGTCGACTTTCGCTTCGTCACCATCAGTGGGACCCGGCTTTTCTGCATTACGTCAAAGAGCTGGAGCGCACGAAGCCGGTCATTTTCTGTGGCGACCTCAACGTGGCCCACACGGCCGACGACTTGGCCAATCCCAAGTCGAACGTCGGTCGCAAGGGTTTCACCACCGAAGAGCGCGCCGGGTTCCAGAACTACCTCGACGCGGGCTTCGTCGATACGTTCCGCCTTTTTCACCAAGGAAGCGGTTTCTACTCATGGTGGTCGCACTTCGCGAACTCGCGCGCGCGCAACGTGGGGTGGCGCATCGACTACTTTCTCGTCTCGCAGTCGCTCGTCGAGCGAGTGGTCGCGGCCGACATCCATCCGGACATCCTTGGCAGTGACCACTGTCCGGTGAGTCTCACTCTTCGCGACTAGCCGAGCGCCGCTGTAGTCCTACGAGTTCGCGGGAGCCAGCGGATCAATGTAGGCAATGGTGTCTCTCAGCACCGCCGAAAGATTTGTGTGGTTGTCGGGATTGAATATCGGGCCGGCTCCATCTTGCAGAAGTGACAGAGCCATGGCCACGCCACGAACCCGAGGGAGCGGTCCTTCGAGGGCGTTCGCGAGTTCACGAATCTCCGGCTCGGCGGAAAGAACGCGACGCTTCTCGATGCGTACGGCGGGACTGAATGGCGAGAAGGGCACGCGAGCTTGGACGGTCAGCTCGAGCCAGCTCTTTGCGACCGAGTGGCGTAGGTCCGGAGATGACAGTTGCTGAGCGCGCACGCTTAAGAGGTCACTGTCCGCGGGGTCGTTTCCTGAGGCCAACTTGGAATCGAGCTTCGGCGCGCGCAGCCGCGCGACGAGGCGAACCCACGGGCTGGTGAAGGGCAGTTCTCGGCGGTGTGTTCCACCGGCGGAACCGGATATGTAGTCGTTCGTCATGGCATCTCCTGGGGAATAGACCCACCATCCAGTGTCGCGGGAGGTTCATGGAAACGTCCTTAAAACGCGCTGGGAAGTCGTCATAATTTCTTCACGCGACCGCGCGATAAACATTGATCATGCGTATTCGCGGATTCTGTTGTGGGTGGCTCAAGATGGACCGCGCCGGGCTGATCAGCGGCGATGAAGGGACGATGCGCATTCCCATTCCCGCGTACCTCATCGAACACGAGGGCTCCGTCATTCTGTTCGACGCCGGCTTACCGCCTGAACTGAGAGATAGCAACTCCGAGAGAACGAGAGAGCTCGCTCCGTTTTTCGACTGCGACCTACCTCCGGGCACCAGTCTCGAGGAACGACTGAACTCTTGCGGAATTAAGCCAAGCGACGTTGACATGGTCATACTCAGTCATATGCATTTCGATCATGCCGGAGGGAGCTCACTTGTTCCCGACGCTGAACTGGTCATCCAGCGCGCCGAGTGGGAAGCGGCCATTGTCGACGTTGATCAGTACATGAGAGCCGACGTGGAGGTCGATCGACCGCGACGATTGCTGGACGGTGACTGGGACATCTTTGGCGACGGGCGCATTGTCGTGACGTCAACGACCGGTCATACCGCCGGTCATCAATCGCTGCACATCATCACTGATGATGACCGCGAACTGATTCTCTGTGGCGACGCGTGCTACCTGCGACGTTCCCTCGAGACACGCTCGCTTCCGTCTTCCTCTGTTGACGCGACCGCCCAGCTCGCTGGGCTGGAGTGGCTAGACGAGCGCGAGCGTTTGGGCGCACAGCTGGTTTTCGGCCACGATCCGAGCCAGTGGCCCAGCGGGCTCAGCGACGATCGCGTAGTCGAACTCGCGGGCGACCGCGCCAATGGTTGAGGACGTCCGCGAACCGATCGATCTCTCGGGTGCTCGCCAAACGGCGTACGATCTCGCTGGCGAGTGGGGTCTCGAGCTTGGGAAGCCGTTTGCCCTGAACTACGCGTCATTTGTCGCGCCCACCAGTGACGGACGTGTGTTGAAGGTGGCCTCCGACGGCGACGATGAGTCTTTGCACGAGCCCGACGCGCTGGAACTGTGGGATGGCGACGGGGCAGTGCGCGCGTTTCGTCGTGCCGGTCGCGCGGTGCTCGAAGAGCGGGCCGTTCCGGGCGACGACCTTTCCCTCTGTGACGAGGATGACGCGACCGCCATTGCCGTAGCGCTCGTCCAGAGATTGTGGCGTCCGGCGACACCACCGTTTCGCTCGGTTGAGCCAGACATGCAGAGGTGGCTCGACGAAGCCCAGAGCGAGGGCAGCGAACTTGTCCCTCTGGCGAGAGAGTTGCTTGAAGATGTTGGTGTACATCCGGACTGGGTCGTGCACGGCGACTTTCACCACCACAACATCCTGCGCCACGGCGAGCGGTACGTCGCCATTGACCCGAAGCCCTATCTCGCGGATCGCGAATATGACGTGCCGTCCTTTCTGTGGAATCCCATGACGAACCACATGACCGACCAGGCCCAGACCGAGCGCCGCATCGCCGCCTTCGTCGCGAGTGGGCTCGACGACTTCAAGATTCGTGCGTGGAGCATCATTCGTGGGTCGTATCTTCGCCCCGAAGAGCACTTCGTCACCGGGCTTCGCGCTCTCCTTGACTAAAAATACAGACCCATGAGTAAATATGCAAAACACGACGACCGCGTTGAGTGGATCGCGAACGGATGAGTCACCCGTGCGTCATGGCGACGTCAAGCGAAATTTCACGCTCGACGTGTTCCGCGCGGTCCCGTGCTTCAGCATTTCTCGCGCCCACGACAATGCCAACGAAGCGCGGCGCCACACGAGCGTTGAGGACCTTGAGTCCGACGTTGATGAATCGAGGCGTTCCGATATACCGACGCGCACAACGCGCGGTACACTCCGAAAACGGCATGAGACGATCGACGATCTCCAACGCCGCAACGTCGTGGAGGACCCTCGGGTGTTCGAAGTTGTACCGACAGAGGTGGCGATGACGACGCCCCGAAGTGATCAGCTCGAACCTGGCGCACGGTTCGCGAAGTGATCCAACACCCATCGTTCGACGTCGACCCGTGGTGCTTGCGTGAGTCGGTACTCGATCTCGACGTCCTGGCCCAGAGTGAGTCTCTCTTCACGCTGAGTAACGGACACATTGGCTGGCGGGGGAATCTCGACGAGGGCGAACCTCATGGTCTGCAAGGCACGTACCTCAACGGCGTGTACGAACTTCGACCGCTGCCTTACGCCGAAGCCGGCTACGGCTACCCCGAGCAGGACCAGGTCGTCGTCAACGTCGCCGACGCCAAGGTGATCCGGCTTCTCGTCGATGACGAACCGTTCGACATTCGCTACGGCGATCTCCACAGTCACACACGCGTTCTGGATTTTCGTACCGGTCTCTTGGAGCGGCGCGCCGAATGGTCGTCGCCGACCGGTCACCGAGTTCGCGTGACGTCCACGCGCATGGTCTCTCTCGTTCAGCGCGCGGTGGCCGCCATCAAATACGAAGTGGAAGCTCTCGACGCCGTCCGCATTGTCGTCCAATCCGAGTTGGTGGCGAATGAACCGGCGTCCACTCCCGTGGGATTCGACCCGCGCGCCGCAGCCGCGCTCGATACTCCGTGGACGTCGGAGTTCCACGGCAGTCACGAGACGTCGGCTGAGCTCGTTCACCAGACCAACTACAGCAATCTCATGGTCTCGGCCGCGATGGATCACATCGTTGAGGGACCCGAGGGCACCGACGTCACGGCGGCGGACTTTGAGGATCTCGCGCGAACGACGATCTCGACGGCCCTCGAGCCCGGCGAGAAACTGACGGTCGTCAAGCTCGTGGCGTACGGATGGTCGGCCCAACGAACCAAGGAAGCACTGCGCGATCAAACGGCCGCCGCATTGGTCGTCGCACGACAGAGCGGTTGGGACGGACTTATCGACGAACAGTGCAAGTACCTTGACAGCTTTTGGCAGGACGCTGACGTGGAGCTCGACGGCGACAAGGAGATTCAACAAGCCGTGCGCTTTGCTCTGTTCCACGTACTTCAGGCGGGAGCCCGAAACGAGCAGCGTGCTATTCCCGCGAAGGGTTTGACCGGGACCGGCTACGACGGCCACGCCTTCTGGGACAGTGAGGCATTTGTTATGCCCGTCCTTAACTTCACGGTGCCCGACGCGGTGTCGCACGCCTTGAAATGGCGCCACAGCACGCTTCCCATGGCCCGAGACCGGGCGGCGCTCCTCGGCTTTCGAGGTGCCGCGTTTCCGTGGCGCACGATCGCCGGGGCCGAGTGCTCAAGTTACTGGCCCGCCGGCACTGCGGCCTTTCACGTCAGCGCCGACGTCGCCGACGCCGTCGTTCGATACCTGCACTCGACGGGCGACACGACATTCGAACACGACTATGGCACCGAGATTTTGGTTGAGACGTCGAGACTCTGGCTGTCGCTCGGTCACTTTGACCGTGACGGTGCCTTTCGTGTCGACGGGGTGACGGGCCCAGACGAATACAGCGCGATTGCTGACAACAACATCTATACGAATCTGATGGTGCAGTCCAATCTTCTCGTGGCCGCGGACGCGGCGGAGAGAAATCCTGATATCGCCGCGACGCTCGAAGTGAGTACGGACGAAATTGCCTTGTGGCGCAAGGCCGCAGAGAAGATCCTGATTCCCTTCGACGAACAACTCGGCGTACACGCTCAAGCTGAAGGGTTCACCCAACACCAACTGTGGGATTTCGTCTCGACCAAAGAGGACCAGTACCCGCTGCTCCTGCATTTCCCCTACTTTGACTTGTATCGCAAGCAGGTCGTGAAGCAGGCGGACTTGGTGCTCGCGATGTACGTGCGTGGCGACATCTTCAGTGACGAACAGAAAAAAGCCAACTTCGACTACTACGAGGCGCTGACCGTTCGCGACTCCTCGCTTTCGGCCTGTATCCAGTCGGTAATGGCGGCCGAGGTCGGCTACCTCAGCCTTGCCTACGACTATTTGGCCGAGGCGGCGCTCATGGACATCGAAGACCGCGAGCACAACACGCGAGATGGTCTGCATATGGCGTCGCTGGCGGGAACGTGGATCGCGCTCGTGGCCGGTATCGCCGGCATGCGTCCGTGGAAACTGGGCCTTAGCTTTACTCCACGTTTGCCCGACGGGATCACCCGACTGGCGTTCAATATCGTCTTCTGCGGGCGGCACCTGCGTGTTGAAACGACGGATACATCAACGACGTACGAGTTGCGTGAAGGCGACGACCTCGAGCTGAGCCACGCGGGAGAGGCGTTTACTCTCTCGATGGCAAAGAAAGAGGTTCGCCCTGTGCTTGAGCGCCTTGATCCCGGACCGGCACCGACTCAGCCGCAAGGTCGTGAGCCCGAACACCGTCTCAGCGACGACCAACGAGAGAAGGAACCCTCATGAGCGATGCACCGGCGACGGAACCTTCCGTTGACCTCACCGCCTACGCCGCGTGGCTGTTCGACATGGACGGCGTGTTGACGAAAACCGCACTGGTCCATGCCGCGGCGTGGAAGCAAGCCTTCGACGCTTTCTTGCTCGAAGAGACCGCCCGCACCGGAAAGAAGTACGCGCCCTTCGACGCCGAGAGCGACTACGAGAAGTACGTCGACGGCGAGCCGCGCGACGATGGCGTTCGGAACTTCTTGAAGGCGAGGGGGATCACTCTGCCCGAGGGGAACGAAAACGACTCACCCTCCGCGGCCACCGTCTGCGGAGTCGGGAATCGAAAGAACATACTGGTCTTGCAGGTCATGAAGAAGGAAGGTGTTCAGGTCTACGAGGGCGTCGTGGATCTCATCACCGAGCTGAAGAGTCACGGCGTCAAGGTCGCCGTGGTGTCGGCCAGTGAGAACACAGAAGCGGCCCTCACGGCCGCGGGCATCAACGGTCTCTTCGACGCGCGAGTCGACGGACACACAGTGAAGAATCTGCATCTGGCGGGTAAGCCTGCTCCCGACTCCTTCCTTGAAGGAGCGAAGATGCTCGACGTCGATCCGTCCAAAGCCGTCGTTCTCGAAGACGCACTGGCCGGCGTTGAGGCCGGACACGCTGGCCATTTTGGGCTGGTCATCGGCGTCGATCACCACGACGAAGGCGGATCGCACGAGTACGCCGATGAGCTTCACGCCCACGGCGCCGACGTTGTGGTCAGCGATCTCTCCCAACTGGTGACTCAAAAATCTTCGTAGTTCTGCGACGAGCGGCGAGAACACTGCCGCTGCCGGGCGATCAGAAGGGCAGTGATCACCCCCAGTAAGGTGACAACGATGACCTTTGCGGACGATTCGGACGACCTTCGCATGGCCGCGGCGTCGCTACGCTCGAATAGCTCTGACGTCCATATCTTGCTAAAAGCGCTCTGCGACGAACTTTCCGATACCCTCGGTGACCGACTTCGAATCGAACGAGCTGGTGGGCGCTTTCATAAGTCTGACGCCATCTCGTCAGTCAGCATCTCGATAGCGGGCAATCAGTTCGAAGCGGCAGTGGACGGAGCGTCGCTGCAGTGCCACGTGGGCCACGTCTCGGGCGGCATTCGCATTCGCAGCGAGTCAGTCGACATCGATCAATGGATTCTTCGCCTGCTAGAGGCGCTGAAGGAAGAGGCCGCCCACAGCGATTCCGCACGGCAAGCCCTTGAAAATATTGTTATTGGAGGAAATCAGTGAGCGATGTAACGAACGATCTGCCCCAGGCCACGGAACATCGGCTTCAGGAACTCGAAAAGGGTCTCTTCACTTCGGACCTCTCGGTCAACGAGTTCCTGCTCGTCAAAGAGGCCGGGTTTCATCCCGTGGGTTTCGTCATGGGTTCCTCGATTTATCACACCGGCATCCAGACGCGAAAGTGGAGTCAGAGCCAAGAGCTGACGAAGTTGACCGAGGCGATGTACAACGCGCGCGAGCTGGCCATGACGCGAATGGAAGAAGAGGCCGCCGAGCTCGGCGCCGACGGTGTCGTCGGTGTACGACTCGACGTCAACTACTACGAGTGGGGCAAGGACGCCGCGGAGTTCATCGCGGTTGGCACGGCCGTCAAAGCCGAGGACGGGGTGTCGCGATTGAACAAGAAAGGTAAGCCATTTACCTCGGACCTTTCGGGACAAGACTTTTGGACGCTGGCGCAGACCGGCTACCAGCCCCAAGGCTTGGTTATGGGCACCTGCGTGTATCACATTGCTCACCGAGGCCTCGGCCAAACTCTGGGTACCACCGGTCAAAACGTGGAACTGCCGAACTTCACCCAAGCGCTCTATGAAGCGCGCGAACTCGCGATGACCAGGATGCAGG
>FTAR01000075.1_pt1 | contig 7761 bp, 8 predicted proteins | sample 1639151 | NCBI WGS metagenome assembly FTAR01 (sample SAMEA3914812, study PRJEB12502) | metagenome | biome: forest; material: soil | place: Canada | collected 2011-07-07 | depth 0.1 m
GAAGTGAACACGCACGCGCTCATCACGATTCCTAAGGGCATCGTGGCGAACCCGAACTGTACGACCATGGCCGCCATGGCGGTGCTCAAGCCGTTGCACTTGGCGGCGGGGCTTGAGTCGATCACCGTCTCGACGTACCAAGCGGTGAGCGGATCGGGTCGTGATGGCGTCGACGAACTCGCCGACGAACTCGAGAAGCACCGCGACCATGATCCTCGCGTGCTGGCCTTCAACGGTGCGGCTTTTCCTCTTGATGAGGGAGTGAAGTTTCCCGCGACCATCGCGCACAACGTCATTCCCATTGCAGGATCGATTGTTGACGACGGTTCGTTCGAGACGAGCGAAGAACAGAAGCTTCGTGACGAGAGTCGAAAGATTCTTGAGATTCCAAACCTGCAAGTCAGCGCGACCTGCGTGCGCGTGCCGGTCTTTACTGGTCACTCGCTGGCGCTGACCCTCAGTTTCGAAAACCCGCTCTCGCCGGAACAGGCGGCCGAGATTCTTCAGAAGGCTCGCGGCGTCGTGGTTCACGACATGCCAACACCCCGCCTCGTCACCGGACAAGACCCGAGTTACGTCGGGAGAATCCGTCGTGCAGAAACTGTCAAGAACGGTCTGTCGATGTTCGTCAGCGGCGACAACCTGCGTAAAGGCGCCGCGTTGAATGCGGTGCAGATCGCCGAAGCCCTGCTCGAGCTTCGCTAGTCAGCGCCGTCGCGTCCGACTTGGCGGCGCGCCAAGTTGACACAGTGATCGCCAAATCGTTCGTAGAAGCGCGCCATTAAAGCGACCTCCACGGCGACCGGCACGCTCATCGATCCCGAGGTCAGCTCCGCGGTTAGCGACACGTGGAGGTCGTCGAGTTCGTCGTCGATGTCCTCAATGGCGCCGACGGCTTCTTTTTTCCCGTCGATGATGATGTCCGTCGCTTCGCGCCAGATCGTGGTGGCCACTTCTCCCATGCGTTCGATGAGTCCGCGCGCCCGAGGGCTCATCTCACTGCCGAGTCCGCGCGCCGCGCGCCGCGCGACGTGCTCGGCGAGGTCGCCGTTGCGTTCGATCTCGGGCAAGATGCGCAACAAAATGAGCATGTCGCGGCGTCCTTCGACGTCGAGGGGCGCGGTCGCGAGGAGACGATCTTCGGCCGTTGAGACCAGTTGGTTGACGAGGTCATCGATGATGATGTCTTGTTCGACGATGCGTTTTCCCAGTTCACGGTCGTTCGCGAGCAGGGCGTGCGTGGCGCCGGCGATTGCCTCTCCGACCAGGGCGAAAATACGTACAGTCTGAGGACGTAAGTCCTCACTGAGTCGCACAATGGGCAGGTCAGCCTCGTCATCAGGGCGCGAAGAGCGAAAGAGTCGATTCACCTTCCAAAGGCTACTGCTAGGTCACAGCCCTTCTCTAGGGTGGAAGTAGTCGAGTGAATAAGGTGCGCATGATCGCAGTTCTCAGTGCGGTGATTGGTCTCGTGGTGGGTGCGGCCCTCGCGTGGTCCTACGCTCAACGCCGATCGCACACCAATCGCGAAGCCGCCGCTGAGTTCAAGTCGTTGCTCGCGGTGAGAGAATCAGAGCTAGCCAGTGCGCGCGACAGCGTCGAGCAACTCCGCCAAGAGCACGGTGAACAGTTGAAGAACCTCGGTCCCGTTTTCGAAAGCTTGTCGCACCGGGTGCTTCAAGAGACGGTCCAACAGTTCAACCAGTCCCAAGAACAGGTTATGAAGGAGCGAGAGACAACCCTTGACCGCACATTGAAGCCACTCGCGGATCTGCTCGACGAGTACAAGCGCAATCTGGCCGATTTCGGCAAAGAACACGTGGGCGCGCTGGGCGAAGTGAAGAGTCGCGCCGAAGAGTTGTTGCTCGAACAGCGCAAGAGTCAAACCGAGACCCGTCGACTGAATCAACTTCTCGGGCGCAGCGACCATCGTGGTCGATGGGGTGAGGTGCAACTGGCGAACGTTCTCGAAGCGTCGGGTCTGCACCAGCATCTGGACTACTCACTTCAGGTCTCATCGACGGGCGAGTCGGGTCGAACGCAACGACCCGACTGCGTGGTGAACATGCCCAATGGCGCTCACGTCGCGATCGACGCAAAGTTCCCCTTCGACGCTTTCGAGAAGGCGCTCTCTTGTGAGGACGCGATCGAGCGCAAGGCTCTCGAAGAAAAGCACGCGAAGGACCTTCGCGCTCACGTCAAGACGCTCCGCGATAAGGCGTACTGGGAGTCGGTGACCCCAGCGCCAGAGTTCGTGGTCTGCTTTGTGCCGAGTGACGAAGCGGTCAGCGTGGCTCTCGACGCGGATCCGGAGCTTCTGCGCTTCGCGGCTACCGAGCGTGTATTGATCGTGGGACCCACGAACCTTTATTCGCTGCTCTGGTCGGTGGCAATGGTGATGCGCCAACAGAAGCTCGCGCTCAACGCCGAAGAGATCTACAAGGTCGCCGAGACCATTTTCGACCGTATTCGCTACGTCGCGGAACCGGTGGCGGCCATGGGTAAGGCCCTTGATTCCCAGGTGAAGGAGTACAACCGGATGGTGGCGTCCTTCGAGACGAGACTGATCGTGAGCGCACGAGGACTACAGAAGTTGGGCGGCGCGGCGCACGCGAAGGAGCTGCCCGAACTCAGCATTGTTGACCGTTTGACATCGCGCATCGACGAAGCGAAGTGGGGCGTGGATGCGGCTCACCCGCTACCCGAGGGGATTGCCGATGTCTTGGATCTCGAAGAGTATCGAGGAAACGAACTGAAAATCGTTGACGAGTAAGTTCTTGCAGCGTGGCTCGTACTCGCGCGCAACGTCGTCGACATACGTTGTTTATTACTTTGGCGCTGGCCGTCACGCTCGTCGTGCTCGTCTTCGCGCGGGACGTATCGCGGTCGGCGCACGGCTCGGGGGGCCCTCGAGCCAGCGAGGACACGAGTTTCGCTGCGCTCGCGAATTCGCTTCTGACCCAAGAGAATCAGTTTGACGGACGTCTCGCCGCGCTGCTGAATGGGGGAACGACTCTGCGACGCATCGTTTTTGCGGCGCGCCTCTACCAGTTGAACGACCAGCTGGCGAACTGGAGTGTGGCGGGCGATCTCCTTCGTCATCCGACGTTGGCGCACAACGTGAACGAAACTTTGGGCACGCTTACCGAGGAGCGCGTCGCCGCCTATCAATCTCTTCTCGGTGACGTGGCTCGCTCTCTGGCGCTTCCGTGGACGACGACGCCACTTGTCCGTGTCGCCAATCCCGCGGCGACACTGATAGCGACAAGCGAGAGTTGGAACGTCGATCGCTACGCACTTCGCAAAGAGCCGGGCCACGTTCGACTCGATGCGACGAGTGCCAAGAGCGCCCAGTACTTCTCGGCTCACGGAGTGAGCCTGTTGACGCGGTCGCCATCTCTCGCGCTCGTGCGGGCCGTTTCGATTGACGCAGTTCGCGTCTCTCCTGCCGCCCTTCCCTCGGCCGCGGGAGTGATGCTGTTGCCTCCAGTGACGAGAGTTCAACTCGGCGTCTCGGTGCTCAACGCGAGCTACGACACCCAGCCTGTCACGATCACCATCCACGTCACGCCGCTCAATCACCTGGGCGTGGCGTACTCCAGTCGGATGTCGACGACCCTCGGTCCGGACGGGGCGTTCGCCTTTGTGCCGAAGGTTTTGACCACCGCGGCGAGCGAGCGCGCGAGCGTTGTAATTCGTGTTTTTGGCGCTCGGGCGGCCGTCGGAAAGGTCACCGTGGAGCACTATCGACTTGAAATGTCACCCTCGGGAAACACAGGGCAGGATTGAGTTACTGGTCAGTTCGCCTACGATAGTCACGCCCCCAAAATATGAATCGAGGACCTGTGACGCAGTCCATTACCGTGACCGACAATCGCACCGGTGAGACGCGAGAAATTCCCATTACCGATGGCGGCGTCGCCGCCAGCGAATGGTCGAAGTTACTTCCCGGAATATGGTTTTACGATCCCGGATTCATGACGACCGCGATGACTGAGTCCGCGATCACCTACATCGATGGCGACGCGGGAATCCTTCGCTACCGCGGCTATCCGATCGAACAGCTGGCCGAACAGTCGACCTACGTCGAAGTCGCCTACCTCTTGCTGCACGGTGAACTGCCCAACGCGGAGCAGTCAGCGGCGTGGAAGAAAGAGATCACGTATCACACGTTCATTCATGAGAATGTTCGCAAGCGTTTCCTGGAAGGCTTCAACTACGACGCCCATCCCATGGGCATGTTGGTGTCGGCCGTGGCCGCGTTGTCCACCTACTACAAAGAAGCCAAGATTCTCGACGACCCGGAGATCTTGCACAAGCAGATCGTGCGCCTGATCGCGAAGATGCCCACCCTCGCCGCCGCCGCGCACCGATTTAGCGTTGGCATGCCCTTCGTCTACCCCGATAACACGATGGACTACGCGCAGAACTTTCTCTCCATGATGTGGAAGGTCGCGGAACCTCGCTACGAGCCCGACCCCGTTCTGGCTCACGCGCTTGACGTGCTTTTCATCTTGCACGCGGATCACGAACAGAACTGCGGCACCACGGCCATGCGCGTTGCCGGTTCGTCACACACCGACCCGTACTCCGCCACGGCCGCCGCGACGGCAGCGCTGTACGGACCACGCCACGGTGGCGCCAACGAAGCGGTCTTGAAGATGCTCACGAAGATTGGCAGCATCGAGAACGTACCGGCCTTCGTCGAGACGGTGAAGCAGGGTAAGACCATGCTCGAAGGTTTCGGACATCGCGTCTACAAAAACTTCGACCCGCGAGCGACGATCATCAAGAAGACGGCCGACGACGTCTTCGCCGTGACCGGCAAGAACCCGCTGCTCGATATCGCTCTCAAGCTCGAAGAAGTCGCCCTCGCCGATGACTACTTCATCTCGCGCAAGCTGTACCCGAACGTCGACTTCTATTCGGGCCTGATCTATCAGGCGATGGGCTTTCCGGTCGAGATGTTTACGGTTCTCTTCGCCATCCCTCGCACTTCGGGATGGCTGGCGCACTATCAAGAGTTGCTCGGCCAAGACACCAAGATTGCGCGGCCGCGCCAGCTCTACATCGGCGCCGGCGAGCGCAAATTCGTGCCGATGGCTGATCGGACTTAGGGCCTAGCCGGTTTGACTATTCGGGTGAGGCCTTCCTGGACGACCGACACTTTGAGTTCGCCGTCTCTGGAGAAAAGGAACCCTCGTGCGAGACCGCGTCCGCCAAAGGCGATGGGGGATTCGGCGTCATAGAGCAGCCACTGGTCAGCGCGTAGGTCGTGGTGGAACCACATGCAATGGTCCAGACTCGCACCCATGAAGGTGCCATCGTCCCAACTGATCGCGTGGGGCTTCAAGATGGCGTCCATCAAACTCATGTCACTCGCGTAGGTGACGACGCACGCGTGTAGCAACGGGTCGTCGGGCAACGTACCGTCGGCTCGGATCCACAACTGTTGGCGCGGTTCTTTAGAACGTTCCGGATGCCACGGTATCTCTCCGATGTAGCGCTGGTCGATCGGACGCGGCTGCATGAACCATTCGTTTGCGTCATCATTCTCAAGCACGATGTCGCGTAGCGGCCGAATCGTCTCGGGCGCGGGCACGTCGGGCATATCGATCTGGTGCTCAATGCTCACTTCGTCGTTGTGAAAGCTGGCCTGCATGTTGTAGATCGCCCGGCCGTGCTGAATAGCGACCACGCGACGGGTGGAGAAGCTTTTCCCATCGCGAATACGGTCTACTTCGTAGAGAATGGGCGTCGTCGGGTCGCCGGGGCGCAGAAAATATGAATGCAGCGAATGCACGCGGCTGTGCTCGATGGTGCGGCCCGCCGCCATCAGGGCTTGTGCCGCAACTTGTCCGCCGAAGGTGCGCTGGCGCTCTTCTTTCGGGTTGGTGCCTCGAAAGACGTTGACGTCGATTGTCTCGATGTCCAGTAGACGAACGAGAAACTCCAGCGCTTCGGACATGGCCCATTGTTGCACTTCCACCGCAAAGAAGAATCGAAGCGAACTAGTAGGCTTGTCACAATGAGCGCTCGAATCCGCACGGTCATCGCGTGGACCAAGTCGCACCAAGGTAAGAAATTAACGCGCTACCTTCTCGGTTCGGTGGTCACCACGGGCGTCTCATTCGCCTGGATCACCATCATGTACGGGCTGCACATTATTCCGGGCGTGATTTGGGCGACGCTCAGTGGAAACCTCGTTGCGGTCGTCCCTTCGTATTACTGGAACCGCGCGTGGGCCTGGGGCAAGCGCGGCAAGAGTCACTTTCGTCGCGAGATCGTTCCCTATTGGTCGATGGCGTTCCTCGGCATTGCTTTCTCGCAGCTTGGCGCACTCTGGGCGCGCCACGAAGTTCACTCTCATAACTGGAGTCGCCTCGACGATACGGCGATCGTCGCTTTGACGAACGTTCTTTGCTTCGCGATTTTCTTCCTCTTGAAGCTGATGGTCTTTAACCGAATCTTTCACGTGGCCCGCCCCGACGACGTCGAGACGGACCTCACCCTGCAAGAAGAAACAGCGATCTGATCTCCAAATCACTCGGCCAAGTAGTTTGGCCCTGATGAAGTATTCGCCCCGGGAACTGCGCGCGTGGAGTCACACCCACAACGGCAAGCGCCTCATTCGCTACACCGCTGCGTCAGCCATCACGACGATCGTGTCGCTCTGCGCGGTCAGCGCGTTCTACGGATTTCGGATCATTCCCGACGCCGTGTGGGCCACGCTCGCGGGCAACATCGTTGGCATGTTTCCGGCGTATCAACTCAATCGTCGCTGGACGTGGGGCAAGCGTGGCAAGAGTCACTTCCGTCGCGAGATCGCGCCATTCTTGATGATGTCGGTGCTCGGTATTGGGTTCTCTCAACTCGGAGCGTGGTGGGCCCGCAACGAGACGAAGTCCCATCACTGGTCGCACCTCACCAATACTGCCCTTGTCTCGGGGGCCAATCTCTTTTGCTTCGCGGTGTTCTGGGTGCTGAAGCTAATCGTCTTTAACCGGATCTTCCAAGTGCAACCGATGAAGGAAATCGACGAGGAACTGCGCTTCGAAGAGGAGAGAACGCCCTAGTCGCGAAAGTTCGTGAACTGCAGGGGGACCGCAAGGTCGGCCTCTTTGAAGACCGTCATCGCGCGCTGAAGGTCGTCGCGCTGTTTACCGGTAACGCGAACTTGGTCACCTTGGATGGATGAGCTGAGGCTCTTCACACCCATGTCCTTCACGAGTTTGTTGATCTGCTTGCCGACCTCTTGGCTGATCCCCGCTTTTAAGGACACCTTTTGGCGGGCGCTGTTATGACTAGCCTCTTCGATCTTGCCGGCGTCCAGCGTCTTGAGTGAGACCGAACGCTTGACGAGCTTCTCTTCCAAAAGTTGATAGAGAGCCCGCAGCCGATCTTCGGTGGTGGCGCTCAGCGACAGCTCCTTCTCCGAGAATTCGATCAGCGCGTTCGTGCCTTTGAAGTCAAAGCGGGTACCCGCTTCGCGGTTGGCCTGATCTACGGCGTTACGCACTTCTTGGAGGTCGATCTCGGACACAACGTCGAAACTTGGCATGCCTCAAATCTACGTCGTCGCGAAAAAAATCGCATCGTGAGTGCGGGATATTCAGAGTCGACGCGTGCCGGGACTCCTCCATTGGTCGTAGGTGTAGCCACGCAGTAGAATTTTCGACGGGTCAGTGCCCGAGTGGCCAATGGGATCTGGCTGTAAACCAGACGGCTTAGCCTACGGGGGTTCAAATCCCTCCTGGCCCA
>FTAR01000030.1_pt1 | contig 7733 bp, 7 predicted proteins | sample 1639151 | NCBI WGS metagenome assembly FTAR01 (sample SAMEA3914812, study PRJEB12502) | metagenome | biome: forest; material: soil | place: Canada | collected 2011-07-07 | depth 0.1 m
CAAGGAGCAGTTGATCCCAATATTGAAAGCCGCCGTTGCGCATCGAGGCTTCGCCCTCATCGACGTGATCTCACCGTGTGTCACCTTCAACGACCACGAAGGCTCAACCAAGAGTTATAAGTTCACGCGTCAACACGAAGTCAAGGAAGTGCAGACCGACTTCGTGCCCTTGGCCGTGCCGATTCGAGAGAAGATTCCGAGCGACGACGCGAAAGCCGTCACCATGCACGACGGCAGCGTGCTGCGCTTTCGCTCGGTACCCGAGGGCTACGACCCGGGTGATCGCATGAAGGTGGAAGAGTACATTCGCGATCGTCAGAGTCGTGGCGAGATCGCCACGGGACTGCTGTACGTCAATGAGTCGGGCGTTGAGTTGCACGAACTAAATCACACGCCCGACGCGTCACTCGCGAGCCTTTCCTACGACAAGCTTTGCCCGGGCAGCGACGAGTTGGCCCGACTACAACAAGATTTCCGTTAAGCGCGCCGTCGCGCATTCTCTCGGTACGAACAACTCTGTACATTTCGTTCGTTTCAAAGAGTATTCACAATATCTTTTTTCTTTTCGCGAACCCTACCGAATCAAGAAGATTGAATCGTCGGGTCGTTAGAAAATACGGAAGATACTAAAACGAACGCGACTTAAATTAGTTTGCGCTGTGACTGACACAAAATACGGTCAACACCGACCAATTGAAAATTTCCCGTAACTAGCGTGGTTAGTAATGGAGCGAGTGTCGGACATGCCTACCAGGGTGGTCGTCGTAGACGATCAGATCATGGTGTCAGAGATCATGGCTCTCTCCATCTCAAAAGAGCGTGACTTTTCGCTGGCCGGTATCGCGAACACGGGTAGTGACGCGGCCCAAGTCGTCAAGCGCGAACACCCCGATGTCATCGTCTTGAACTGTCGTCGAGGTGACGACGACTACGTCAGCGTCGCTCGCTCGATGCTCGACGAGTCGCCCAACTCTCGCATCGTGATCGTGTCGGACAACGATGATGAACGTCCGCGCGAAGCCATCGGCATGGAACGCACGCGTATCGTCAGCAAGAACTCCTCCATCGCGGAAATCCTCAGTGCCATTCGCCGCGCGGCGCGCGGTGAGCTCGTGGCTGCCAGTTCGCACGCGCGCTAAGCGCTCGCGGCGATCAGCCTCGCCCTAAGGCAAACGAGATAGTTTCGACCTGAACGACTTTCAAACCGTGTCACTACGATGACAGAAAGTTGTTTCGACACGACTGACGGTCTCACCGTCAGTGACTCGTTCGACACATGGGAGGCATGTATGTGGTCAAGGAACGTAGTGCGCGCCGCGCTGTGCGCAGTATTCGCGCTCACACTTTCGAGCGGATTGGGAGTCGCTGCCGCCTCGGCCGCGGGGGGTCCGAAACTCACCGTCACGCCGTCCACCGGTCTCCACAATGGAGAGAAAGTCAAGGTGTCAGGCACGGGATTTAAAGCCGGCGACTCCGTGTACATCGTGGAGTGCCAGGTGACCGCCAAAGGTGAGTCGAACTGCAACATCTTGAACACCGTGCCCGCCACCATCTCCAAGACGGGGGTTCTCCCCAAGTCGAGCTTCAAAGTCACCACGGGCAAGATTGGAAACGCAAAGTGCGGCACGACGGCCGCCAACGCGAAGGACTGCGCCGTCAGCGTCGGGAACATCTCTGGTGGTGACTCGGCCGTCTTTCGAATCGCCTTCAAGGTACCCGCGAAGAAATAGTTTGATCGTGGGAACGACGCCACGTACGCTCTCTCGGGCAAGTCGCACAGAACAGAACTGACTGTCACACCTGAAGGGGGCAGATGGAGCACAACGGCGCTGAGTTCGCGCTCACCCGTGCCCTCCAGGAGCGACGCACGTCGATCGTGCACGGGTTGAAGGCGCACTTCAGTTTCGCGACCCTTCTCGCCATTCTCTTTCTCACCTTTCTCGATAACACCATCGCGAGCGCCGTCCTTACCAGTGTTCAGGCCAAGTTGCACGCGGGCGTCTCTCAGTTGCAGTGGGTGGTGGGCGGTTACGCCTTGGCCTTCGCCAGCCTCATGCTGATCTGCGGCTCTCTCGGCGACAACTTCGGACGCAAACGGGTCATGCTCATCGGCGTGGCCATCTTCTGCTGCGGGTCGGTGGTGTGCGCGTTCGCCCACACGCCCACTCAGCTCATCATCGGGCGCGTCGTCATGGGCGTCGGCGCGGCCGGATCGGAGCCGGGCACCCTCTCCATGATCCGCCACATCTATCCTGATAAGCGCCTGCGGGCGCGGGCCCTCGGTGCGTGGGCCGCGGTGTCGGGCCTCGCGCTGGCGCTGGGCCCCGTCATCGGCGGCATTCTGGTGGGACTGTGGTCCTGGCGCTCGGTGTTCTGGTTCAACTTCGTCTTCGGCGGGGTGGTCCTGATCATGGGGGCGATCGCGCTCCCCGAGAGCGTGAATGACATCCGCCGACGCATCGATGGTGTCGGCTTCGTGTTGGCCGCGGTTGCTCTCGGGTGCGCCACCTTCGCCACCATCTCCGGCGAGACCTGGGGCTACTACTCCTCGAGCGTCCTCACGCTGTACTCGATCGCGGGACTCAGCTTTCTCATCTACTTCTTCGTGGAGTCTCGAACCAAATACCCGATGCTCAATGTGCGCTGGGTTCGCAACCGCGCCTTCGCAGGCTCGACCGTCATCGCCTTCACCAGCTACTTCGCCATCTTTTCGATCTTCTTCTTTGTCGCCCTCTACCTCGAGGTGGTGGCCGCGGTCGGTCCCTACACGCTGGCCGTCGACTTTCTTCCCTTGCTGGCCGGGATGGTGGCGGCCTCACTCTTTACCGGGCGCTGGGTGGGCCGCGTGGGATCGCGCGTGCCCATGACGGTGGGTTGTCTTCTCGCGGGACTGGGTGTCTTGCTCACCGATATCGCTATCAGCCCGACGGCGGGACTCTCTACTCTCGGCTGGACGATGGGGCTTGCGGGGATTGGCTTTGGCATCATCGTCGTCCCGATCAATGCCACCGCGCTGATCAGCATCCCGGCTGCGAACTCGGGCATGGCCGCCTCCACCATCAACACGAGCCGTGAGCTCGGGGCGGTGACCGGCGTAGCAATTCTGGGCTCTATTGTGAATGGCCAGTTGACGGTCAACTTGACGCGCCGACTCATCGAGATTGGCGTGCCGAACTCGTTCCGACAAGAGATCATCACTGACGTCATCACGGGCACCGCGTCGTCGAAGGCGGCGGCCGAGAGCAAACACAGCAGCGCCTTCGTCCGTCACATCATCAACGAGGTCGTTCACGCGGCGTACGGCGCGTTCACTCACGGCATGAACCTGGCGCTGACAGTGTCGGGTCTCCTACTCCTGGTTTCGGGGGGTATCGCCTACTTCACCGGCACCGCCGAGCGGAACTCCATGGTGGTGGATGACGAGACCCTCGCTACCGCGGTGTCGAACGCGTAAGAATCAACTGGACCCCGTCGTTCATTCGCTGGAGCAACGTCGTGAGTTCACTCACGTCTTTCGCGGCCCAGTCGTGACAGATCTCCTGCAGCCACGCGCTACGACGCGCCTCGCGCTCTTCGAACTCGCGCCGTCCTGACGCGGACACCGACAACAGCATCGCGCGCCCGTCGCTGGGGTCACGTCGCTGAACCAAAAGTCCCTCGTCAAGCATGCCATTCACGTAGCGACTAATCGAGGTCTTCGTGACGAACAGCTGACTCGCTAAGTCCGAAGCGCGGATCTCGCCGGCCTCGACAATGGCGCGCAACAGCTCGACCTCGAGAGGACTGTGACCCGACCCGCTGGTCGCTCGCACTTGCTGCATCAGATGACTTCGACGGAGACGTCCCCACTCGCGCTCGAGCGTGGTGCCGTTCGCCGCCGTGCTGATCTTCTTTGTCATTGCGCTAATATTAGCAATATAGTTACTTAGAGTAACTAATCCCTAAATGCCATCTGCGTCGAGGCCCTCCTTGACCGACCAGTCGAAAGGAACCACGTGACGCACAACTTGCGCGCCGACACGATCACCATTACCGGACATGGAGGTGACGAGATTGAGGCGTATCTCGCCGTACCGACGGACGCTCCTCACGTGGGATCGATGATCATCATCCATCACATGCCCGGCTACGACGAAGGCACCAAGGAGATCGCGCGTCGCTTTGCCGCAAATGGCTACGCCGCGTTGATCCCGAACCTCTATCACCGCGTCGCTCCCGGCGCCAGCCCCGACGACGCGGCCGCCACCGCCCGCAGTCTCGGTGGCGTGAGCGACGAGCAACTGGTCGGCGACGCGCAGGGCGCCCTGAACTACTTGAAAGCCCTTGACATCTCGAACGGTCGCGTCGGAGTGATCGGGTACTGCTCTGGTGGTCGCCAATCGTTTCTCGTGGGGCTGCGCCTTCCGGTCAACGCGGTGATCGACTGTTACGGCGCCTTCGTCGCGATCGACCCACCGGCCGAGTTTCCCCTCAAGGTGAAGTCGCTCATTGGCGACGTGGACCAGCTGTCCGCTCCCTTGCTCGGACTCTTTGGCGCCGACGACACGTTCCCCTCGCCCGAGCAAAACGAGGCACTCGCTGCCGCGTTGACCGCGGCTGGCAAAGAGTTCACCTTCCGCACGTTTGAGGGAGCGGGTCACGCCTTTTTCTCCACCGACCGTCCGAGCTATCGCCCCGAGTCCGCGGTCGAAGGTTGGAAGGACATCTTCACGTTCCTCTCACGCACCCTCGCCTAAGGAGTCATTGTGTGCACGTACCAAACAGAACATCTTGAGATTCACGCCAGCGCCAAGACGACCGAGGGATGGACCTCGATGACCAAGGCCATCGTGTACTTCGATCACCCGGTGCACTTCGGCGCCGGACACGCCCTCATGATCGACCTTCTCAACCCCTCGATTGGTCCCTCGGCGCGAGCCGCACTCGAGATGGACCCGGAGAGCGCTCGCGCTCTGGCCGAGGCGATCTTGAAGAGCCTCGACACCATCCCCGACGCTCTGTTGAGCGATCTCGCCTCGTGAGCGTCGATACCGCGCGACCCCTTCGCAGTTCGCCTCCCCCCAGACCCGATCGCTACAAGTGGGTAGTTCTCTCTAACACCACACTGGGCATGTTGATGGCCATGATCGATACGTCGATTGTGCTGATTGCGCTGCCCGATATCTTCAAAGGCATTCACATCAACCCCCTCGAGCCGGGTAACACCTTCTACCTGCTCTGGATGATTCTGGGCTTCATGATCGTCACCGCCGTCTTGGTGGTGAGTCTCGGACGGCTCGGCGACATGCTCGGGCGCGTTCGGATGTACAACATGGGCTTTGTCATCTACACCTTCTTCTCGTTGTTGCTGTCGGTCACCTGGATGAGCGGCACCGCGGCGGGCATCTGGCTCGTGGTGATGCGACTGTTTCAAGGCGTCGGCGCCGCGTTCTTGATCGCCAACTCCACGGCGATCCTCACCGACGCGTTCCCCGAGCATCAGCGGGGCATGGCTGTGGGTATCAATCAGATCGCCGCCATCGCCGGGTCGTTCATTGGCCTCATTCTCGGCGGTCTGCTCGGGCCTATCGAGTGGCGACTGGTCTTCATCATCTCGGTGCCGATCGGCATCTTCGGGAGCATCTGGTCCTATATGAAATTGAAGGAGGTCCCGACTAAGCGCGACACTCGCGTCGACTGGAGCGGAAACCTGACCTTCGCCTTGGGCCTCGTCGCCTTGATGGTGGGCATCACCTACGGCATCCAGCCCTACGGCGGACACGTGATGGGGTGGTCCAGTCCCTTCGTGCTGATCTGTCTCGTCGTCGGAGTAATCACGCTCTTCTTCTTTGCCCGCATTGAGACACGGTCGCCCGATCCCATGTTTCGCTTGAGCCTTTTTCGCATTCGCGCGTTCAGCTCGGGCAGCATCGCGACGCTCTTGTCGGCCATCGGCCGCGGTGGACTCATGTTCACCATGGTCATCTGGCTGCAGGGAATCTGGCTGCCTCTGCACGGCTACAACTTCTCCGATACGCCGCTGTGGGCGGGCATCGCGCTGTTGCCCTTGACCGCGGGCTTTCTCGCGTCGGGTCCGCTATGTGGCTATCTCTCCGATAAGTACGGGGCTCGGATCTTCACGGTCGGCGGTATGACCGGTGCGACCATCTCGTTCTTGTTGCTGCAGTTCTTGCCGGCGAACTTTTCGTATCCGATCTACGGCGCGTTGCTGTTCTTGAACGGCGTCTCCTTTGGCATGTTCGCCGCCCCTAACCGGGCGGCCATTATGAACTCGCTGCCCAAAGAACATCGCGGCGTGGGCTCGGGCATGGCCTCCACGTTCCAGAACTCGGGACAGGTTCTCTCGATCGGCATCTTCTTCAGCCTCATGATCATCGGACTCTCACGCACGCTGCCCCATGCGCTCTACGTGGGTCTGACCGCGCAGGGAGTATCGAGCGCCGTCGCCCACCACGTGTCCTCGTTGCCGCCGGTCTCCACGCTCTTTGCGTCGTTCCTCGGCTACAACCCCATGCAGCACTTGCTCGGCGCCCACGTGATCGCCACCTTGTCACCCAGTGCGCGCACCACGATTCTCGGACGAAAGTTCTTTCCCATGATGATCGAGAAGGCCTTCGTGTCGGGTCTACGTCCGGCGCTCGACTTTGCGGCCATTCTCTGTGGCGCAGCCGCCGTCGTCTCGTGGATGCGCGGTTCGCACGCGAAGACCAGCAATGAGTTGAGTGTTCTAGAAGTCGACGCTCTCGCTACGCCGGCGAACGCCGACTAACAGCGCGACGCGAAGTCCCATCTTGGAGAGCTCGTTGCGACTGAGTTGCACCCAAGTCGTCGTGCCGTCACTGAGCTCGACCGTGACCTGGGCCTCAAAGCCGAGGGACACGATCGACATGATGCGACCCTTAATGGCGCCTTCGTAGACCGAGACCAGTTCGAGGTCGTGCGGACGGGTGACCACGCCACCGAAGATGGTGGACGGTCCAAGAAACTCGTGCACGAAGTCAGTCGAGGGACTCTCGTAGAGCGCTAGCGGGTTACCCGACTGGACGACCTTGCCCGAGCGCATGACGATCAGCTGGTCGGCCACTTCCATGGCCTCTTGCTGGTCGTGGGTTACGAGAACGGTGGTGACCTGGATCTGCTCGTGGAGGACCTTCACCCACTGGCGAAGCTCTTGACGCACGACGGCGTCCAGCGCGCCAAAGGGCTCGTCCAGCAAGAGCACCCGGGGCTCGATGGCCAACGCGCGGGCCAGAGCCATGCGTTGGCGCTCGCCACCCGACAGTTGTGAGGGATAACGCTCGGCCTTGTCTTCCAACTTGACCAGGGCCAAGAGCTCCTTCACTCGTAGATCGATGTCGCTCTTCGAGCGCTTTCGAATCTTGAGGCCAAAGCCCACGTTCTTCGCCACGTTCATGTGACGAAACGGCGCGTAACTCTGAAAGCAGAACCCGATGTCGCGGTGGCGGGGGTCCACGTCGGTGACGTCCTCGCCGTCGATGATGACCCGTCCCTCGTCGGGCGCTTCGAGTCCGCTGATGAGCTTGAGCAACGTCGACTTGCCCGAACCTGATGGTCCGAGGATCGCGGTGAGCGAGCCGTGAGTGATCTCGGCGCTGACGTCATCGACCGCGTGGGTCGAGCCGTAGCGTTTGGAAAGGTTGTTAAGCGAGATCGACACGAAGTTTCCTCTCTCTCTTTCGTAACATAGCGAGGACGAGCAACACGGCCATCGA
>FTAR01000008.1_pt1 | contig 7424 bp, 6 predicted proteins | sample 1639151 | NCBI WGS metagenome assembly FTAR01 (sample SAMEA3914812, study PRJEB12502) | metagenome | biome: forest; material: soil | place: Canada | collected 2011-07-07 | depth 0.1 m
CATTCGGTGCGGCGTACGAAAAGGATGGCGCGCTGATCATTCCCGTCGCCCTTGTCGCGGGCGGAGGTGGAGGCGGCGGAAGCGAAGGGCCGACGATTCACTCGTCCGTTCGTCACTTTGACATCGATGATGACAATGACGAAGATGAAGACGACGATGAGGTCGACGAGGACGACACGTTCGTAGGGCAACCGATGGGCGGTTCCGGCGGAGGTTTTGGCGGCGTCGTCATGCCGGTCGGGGTCTACGTCGTAAAAGATGACCGCGTTCGCTGGGTACCCGCGATCAACGTGACGCTCATTGCGATATGCGCCATCAGTCTCGCTCGAGTTCTCATTCGTCCGTCAGTGAAGAGCCATCACCGTCATCATTGAAGCGCTCTAGAAATACTTCGGAGCGATCTTAGGAATTCGCAGCGTTCGTATTCTGGCCTTCGATGGCCTTGCGCAGAAGATGCGCGAGCTTCGAGCGCTCCTCAGCATCCAGGGCTCCAAGAATTTCGTCCTCGAGCGTCTGCTGGGCAGCCTCCGCCTGGTGAAGGGCCTTACGACCCTGCTCAGTCATCGACACAATGTGACGACGACGGTCGGCTGGATCCCGGCGACGTTCCACCAGTCCCGATGATTCAAGATCGTTCAGCAACATCACGCAGTAGTTGGTGTCAATACAAAGACCTTCGGTGAGCGCCTGTTGGGACACTTCGTGGTAGTCGCGCAAGTACGAGAGAACTCCGAGCTCCTTCAACGTCTGTCCCAGAAGTTCGGGCGTGCTGCGTCGGTTAATCAGACGTGACAGTTGGGTGAGGAGAAGTATCGGTCCGGTGGACGAATTTTCCTCCATGGAAGTTAATGGTAGCGACGTATCGATATTCATGCTATGATGATTATAACGCGATCTCGATGATAAAGAATCGTTGTTCAGTGCCTCCCACCTTACTTGCGAAGGATTTCGTCTATGTCAATTTCTTCTACCCTCTCATCAGGAACAACAAACCGAACTCGCTGGATTGCTCTGATTGTGGTGTGCCTCGCCATGTTGATGAACGCTTTGGACTCGTCCATCGTCAACGTGGCTCTGCCCTCCATTCAGCGCGACCTTCACTTCTCCCAGGCCAATCTGACTTGGGTCGTTGATGCGTATTTGATCGCCTTCGGCAGTTTCTTGCTCCTCGCTGGACGCCTCGGCGATCTGCTCGGGCGTAAGAAGGTCTTCCTGAGCGGTGTGGCGTTATTCACCATTTCATCGTCCATCTGTTCGCTCGCGAGCAGCCAAGCAATGCTCATCACCGCACGATTCTTTCAAGGCATGGGCGGCGCAATTTCGACGTCGGTCATCGTGGCGATCATCGTGACGGAGTTTCCCGGCGCCAATGAGCGCGCGAAAGCAATGAGTGCGTACATGTTCGTCGCCGTCGGCGGAGGCTCCATTGGATTGCTCGTGGGTGGCATCTTGACCCAGGCCGTGAACTGGCACTGGATCTTCGTCATCAACGTACCGATCGGCATCGTCACCTTTGTACTCGGATCGATTCTCATCAAGGAGAACCCCGGCCTCGGCGTTCGCGAAGGTCTTGACCTCAAAGGCTCACTCCTCATGACCGTCTCGCTCGTGGTGGGCATCTACGCCATCGTGACTGCCTCGACGAACGGCTGGCTGTCTGCGCACACCCTTGGATTCGGCGCCGTGTCGATCATTCTGATGGGCGCCTTCTACATGTTGGAAACGCGAATCGCGAAGCCCATCATGCCAATGCGCATTATGAAACTCCGTAGTCTGACGACCTCCAGCGTGGTGCGAGGACTCTCGTTCTCGGCGATGTTCGCGGTCTTCTTCTTCGGTGCCCTGTACCTCGAGCGCGTGCTCGGCTACGACCCACTGCGCACCGGGGTGGCGTTCTTGCCTCTCACGCTGGTGATGGCGATCATGTCGCTCGGAGTCACGAGCCGCCTCCTCGCCCGCTTTGGTCCGATGAAATTGCTGATCCCCGGTATGTCGTTGGCCGTCCTTGGGCTGCTGTGGCTCTCGCGCTCGGGTGTGCACGCGAACTACCTTGTGGCCATCCTGCCGGCGTTCTTATTGCTCGGCATCGGTATGAGCGTGTCCGCTGTTCCGCTTCTCACCATTGCGATGGCTGACGTGCCCCGCGAAGACGCCGGACTGGCGTCGGGCATCGTGAACGTATCGATGTGGTTGGCGTCGTCCGCCGGGCTGGCCGTCTTTGGCACGCTCGCTGCGAGCAAGTCGAAGACGCTGCTCGCGAACGGGTACTCGAACAGTCAGTCGCTCCTCGCTGGCTATCACGAGGCGTTCTTCATCGGTGCCGTCCTGGCCGCGCTCGCACTTCTCGTCATTGTGACGGTGTTGCGCGCTCCCGCCAAAGAAGCATCGGAAAACCGCGAAAGTCTCGAAGAAGAGATGAGTCACTTCGAGATAGTCGCCGAGTTCTAAATAACAACGCTACCTAACGTTCATCGCAAATGTGTGAACGTTAGGTAGCGTGTAGTTATGAAACTCGACGTGTACAGAAGTTGCTCACGCCACGAGAAACGCCAGGTACTCGAAGCGTTCTGGCACACCAACGTGGAGTCATCCAGTCGCATCCACGATGCCGCTGTTCAGTATGGTCCTTGGGCGGTCGCTTGCCTGGTGGCGGTCGCCGCCGAACTCGTTGTCGTCATTGTCGCCTCTCTTCATCACGTACTAGTGATCAGTTGGATCGCGATCGTGGTGGAAGCCGTCGTGATCCTTTCGTTGTGGTGGGCGGTTGTTCGCTCACGTGCGCTGAAACGCGAACTCGCGTAGCCGACAACGCTTCTCGCTGGCCTCAATATTCAAGGCCTTCCGCGTAAGGATCGACTCGCGGCCACATCTACGATTCAAGAATGGCCAAGCACCCTAAAGAAATAGAGGTCGCGGGCCGAACCTTCTGGACGGTACTGATCGGACGACCGCTTCGCTCGAGCGAGGCCTCCAAGGAGCAGATCAATCCCTTTGAAGGCCTGTCGGCATTGTCGCTCGACGCGTTGACCTCGGTCGCATACGGACCTGAGGCGATCATCGTCGTGCTGGCTCTGGCCGGGGCTGGATCTTTGCATCTGGTCTTGCCGATCACTGTGGCGATCGTTGTGTTGCTCGCAATTCTCGTGACCTCGTATCGCCAGGTCATCGACGCCTATCCCGGGGGCGGGGGCGCCTACGCGGTGTCGAGAGCCAATCTCGGCGCGAACGCCAGCCTGGTTGCGGGCGCGGCCCTCATTGTTGACTACACACTTACCGTCGCCGTGTCGATCGCGGCGGGTGTGGGCAGTCTCACGTCGGCCTTTCCGAGCTTGAGTCCCTACACCGTGGCGCTCTGTCTCGGAATTCTCGCCATCATTACTCTCTTGAATCTGCGCGGCTTGGGCGACAGCGCGCGCGCGTTCTTGTTACCCACCTTCATGTTCATCATCGGTCTTCTTGCCGTCATCGCCGTTGGCCTCATCCATCCGCTCGGACTTCACGAGATACAACCGGGCCGCTCACTCCTCTCAACGCACGGACTACAAGTGGTCTCAGTGCTCTTGATCTTGAAGGCGTTTTCGGCCGGATGTAGCGCGCTCACAGGAGTCGAAGCGATCGCGAACGGCGTACCGCTCTTCAAAGAGCCACGCGCACAGCGCGCCAAGCGAACAGAGCTGATGTTGGGCATCGTCCTCGGAGCCATGTTGCTCGGGCTCGCGGTGCTCGCGCGTCGCTGGCACATCGGGCCGCGTTCGCAAGAGACTGTGCTCAGCCAGATCATGGGAATGGCCGTTGGTCGCCACTGGGCGTATTACGTCGTGTCGCTCACGATCACGGTCGTACTGGCTCTCGCCGCGAATACCTCGTTCGGCGGATTGCCCATCCTCGGCAGTCTTCTCGCGCGCGATAACTACTTGCCCCATATCTTTGGACTGCGCGGAGATCGCCAAGTCTTCAACAGCGGCATCTGGGTTCTCGCGTCGCTGTCCGCACTTCTCCTCATCGCGGTCGGCGGAAATACGAACGAAATGATTCCGTTGTTTGCCATTGGTGTCTTTACGGGATTCACTCTCTCGCAGTCGGGTCTTGTGGTGCACTGGTGGCGAGAGCGCCCGCCGCGGTGGCATTACCGTGCCGTCATCAACGGAGTGGGCGCCATTGTCACCGGCGTGGCCACCATTATCTTTCTTATCTCCAAGTTCACCCAAGGGGCCTGGATCGTCGTCATCGCCGTTCCTCTCTTCATCGTGCTGTTCATGCGGATCAACGCTTACTACGCCAGAGTGGCCGTGTCGATCGGCATCGATAAAATTCCGCCCGCACCCGAAGGGCGCGAGACGCTCGTCATCGTGCCCATCGTCAACGTCTCGAAGCTCACGAGTTACGCCATCTCGGAGGCTCTTTCGCTCGGCCAAGAAGTCACCGCTATCTCCGTCATCATCGACCCCGCCGACGCGAATCAACAACGTGAGTCAACTCTCAAGGAAGAGTGGGATAAGTGGAATCCGGGCGTTCCATTGCAGCTATTGCATACGGACTACAGCTCCATCGTGGCGCCGATCTGTCACTTCATCGATGAGCAACTCGCCACGGATGATCGACAGATCGTCGTGCTCATTCCAGTCCTGGTGCCGAGCAAGCTTCGTTATCGCGTCTTGCACAATCAATTCGACGTCATTTTGAGTCGAGACCTTCGTAAGCGCACCGACGTCGTTGTCGCTCGCGTCCAGATGCCCTTTCCCCCGCTGCCTGCGCGTGCCCGCCACCGCCCCGCCCGCAGGAGAAAAACGGCGAAACGCTGACGCCGGTAGCGCGGTCAGTTCGCTGACGCCATCAACGTGGCAAGGCTGAAGAGTTGCTCAGCATTCGCCTCACGGTTCCGTCACGCCGTTCGCATTTCTAAGCGAACAGTTTCATTTTCGACGGCGGTTCGCTACGCTTCGACCATGCCTACCTACGTCCCCTCACCAGACCGCTACAACAACATGACCTATCGCCGCAGCGGTCGCAGCGGCATCATGCTGCCCGCGATTTCACTGGGCCTCTGGCACAACTTCGGCGACGATCGGACTATTGATACCCAGCGTGCCATCCTGCGCCGCGCCTTTGATCGAGGAGTGACGCATTTCGATCTCGCCAATAACTATGGCCCCCCCTACGGCAGCGCTGAAATCAATTTCGGCCGTATTCTCCACGAGGACTTCTCGCAACTTCGCGACCAACTCATCATTTCGACGAAGGCCGGCTGGGACATGTGGCCCGGTCCCTACGGCGACCTTGGCTCACGCAAGTACTTGCTCGCGAGCCTTGATCAGAGCCTCGGGCGCATGGGCCTCGACTACGTCGACATCTTCTACCACCACCACTTTGACGCGACGACCCCTCTCGAAGAGACGATGGGCGCACTTGATCATGCCGTGCGTCAAGGAAAAGCCCTCTACATCGGTATCTCGTCGTATTCGGACGAGCGCACCAAGGAAGCCGTGGCGATCCTCCGTCAACTCGGCACGCCGCTGCTTATTCATCAGCCCTCCTACTCGCTCTTCAATCGATGGATCGAAGACAAGCTGCTCGACGTGCTCGGCGAAGAAGGCATCGGTTGCATTGCCTTCTCGCCGCTCGCTCAGGGCCTCTTGACCGATCGTTACCTGAATGGAGTGCCGGAAGGTTCGCGCGCGACGAAGGGTGACTCTCTTGAGATGTCGATGCTGAGCGAGCAGAACCTGAACCACGTTCGGGTCCTCAACGGCATCGCCGAAGCGCGCGGCCAGAAACTCGCCCAGATGGCGCTCGCCTGGGTTCTCCGCGATCCGCGCGTCACGTCGGCGCTGATTGGCGCGAGCAGCGTCCAACAGCTCGACGAGAATCTCGACGCGCTCAACAATCTCGAGTTCAGTGCCGAGGAACTTGCGCGAATTGACCACGACGCCGTCGACAGCGGTATCGACCTCTGGCGCACGGTCGCCACGAGCTAAGTCTCTAGCCGCGCGGCGGTCCCGCCACGACGACATCATGAGCCTGGGAGTAGTGGATGTCGAACGGGCCAATCTGTTGGAGTCGCCACGTCACCCCGGCCTTCTCCCAGGCGTTTACGTCGTCGTCCGTCGCGCCAAGTACCACGATGTCGAAGTGTTCGAGATCTGCTCCGGACTCTTCGAGGCGACGGCGAAGCTCCGCGACGTCGTCAGGTTCGGTCATCTGAATGATGACAACTCCCTGGTACTTCGCGGCGCGACGGATTGGCGCCGGGTTGGGCCACCGAGCAGCGAGCCAGATGGGGATGCCGTTGGGCCGTTGCGCAATAGGTCGAAACCGTACGTCGGACGCCCGATAAAACTCACCAATGTGGTCAATCGATTCGCCGGATAAGAGACCGGTGAGAACTTCGAGGCCTTCGCTGAGCATGCGGCCTCGCACCTTGGCGTCCACTTGGTCGTTGAAGGACGACAACTCACCGACATAGTCGTCACCGATGCCGAGTCCTAACACGAGTCGTCCGTGCGACACCAGGTCCAAAGTGACGGCTTGTCGTGCCAGAACGGCCGGTCGGCGCCGCACAAGCGGGGTCACCATCACGCCGAGCTGCATCGTTGACGTGGCGGCAGCGATGGCGCTCAAACAGATGTAGGGATCGAGAATGTCACGGACGCGTGTGCCGTAGAGGAGATGATCCCAGAGAAACAAACCGTCCCAGCCAGCGCGTTCCGCGTCGAGCGCCAGTTCGACGAGACGATCGGGGTTCGCGAGATCATCAAAGGGAGGAACAAAGAGACCGTGGTGCATCAATAGCCCTTTCGTACGTCGTAGAGATTATGCAGGTTCTCACCGCGACGCCACCGATCGAGATTGGCGAGAAACAGCTCGACAAGGTCGCGGTTCTCAGTCACAACCGTCGAGGCCGAGTGCGGCGACACGATGACGTTCTCGAGATCCCACAGCGGGCTCGATGTAGGCAGCGGCTCTTCGCGATAGACGTCGAGACAGGCCCCGGCCAACGCGCCACTCACGAGCGCGTCGGCCAGTGCGGCCTCGTCGACCAGTTGTCCGCGCCCCACGTTGATGAGGATCGCGTGCGACGGCAGCTGGCGTAGTTGGTGAGCGCCGATGAGATTCGTGGTCTCCTCCGTAAGAGGCGCCGCGAGAATCACGATGTCCGTCGTTGCCAGTGTGGCGTCAAGTGCGTCACGGTCAATTGAGCGCGACAGCCCTGGTATGTCGTACGTCACGCCACTGCGTCCGAGCCCAGTCACGTCGACTCCAAGGGCCGCGAAGTCTCTGACGACTTCGCGACCGATATGACCAAGGCCGATGACGAGAGCCCGCGAACCTTTGAGTTCGCGAGTGGTATAGCGCTCCCAGTGATGTTCGCGCTGTCGCGCCTGAAGATCCGGCACGCCTTTCACGAAGTGAAGGGCTCCCATGAG
>FTAR01000097.1_pt1 | contig 7386 bp, 8 predicted proteins | sample 1639151 | NCBI WGS metagenome assembly FTAR01 (sample SAMEA3914812, study PRJEB12502) | metagenome | biome: forest; material: soil | place: Canada | collected 2011-07-07 | depth 0.1 m
AGCGTCCGCTCACCATGGGAGCAGACGTCGTGGTGCACTCGACGACCAAGTACGTCGGGGGACACTCCGACGTGATCGGCGGCTTCGTGGCGACCAACAATGATGAGCTCGCTGCGCAACTGAAGTTTCACCAGTACGCCATTGGCGCGGTACCCGGCCCACTTGACTGCTACTTGTTGCTTCGAGGACTGAAGACTCTCGGGGTGCGAATGGAGCGCCACTGCGCCAATGCCCGCGCCGTCGCGTCGTTCTTAGTGAACCACGACGCGGTGGACGATGTCTTTTACCCCGGTCTCGCCGGCCACCCCGGCCACGAGGTGGCCCGTACACAGATGAGCGACTTCGGTGGCATGGTGAGCTTCACCGTGAAGGGCGGAGTCGATGTCGCGCGCAAGGTCTGTGAGTCCACGCTCGTCTTCACCCTGGCCGAGTCGCTCGGGGGGGTCGAGAGTTTGATCGAACTTCCCTCGGTGATGACCCACTTGTCGACCGCCGGGTCGACTCTGGAGCCGCCGGCCAACCTGGTGAGACTCAGCGTGGGAATCGAGGATCTCGATGATCTGATCGACGACCTCGCGAACGCGCTGGCGCCCGGGCTCTAACTGTTATCGAGCATCGAGAGCGAGAGGTCCCACAGTTCTTGTGCGCTCTCGGGATCGAGCGCCCACGGATTGACGCCACCGCCGAAGAGCTCAGGCTCGCTCGTGACCTCGGCTTCGTTGCAGTCTTCGAAGTAGCGTCCTCCGATCCCCTCGACGAGGGGCGATCCGGCCAGTAGCACCGACGTAGCGGCGCCCTGCTCGACCGTCTTTTGCAGGTTCTCGGGCGTTTGAAGTCCCCCGGTGTATCGCTGAAGTCGAGTGGGGATGGCGCCCGGATGCAGAGCGTTCGCGAGGATTCCGTCATCGGCCCAACGTCGTGTGATCTCGACCGCGTGTAGCACGTTGGCTGTCTTTGACTGGCCGTAGGCCAGCCAGGGGTCGTACTCACGATTCTCAAAGTCGACGTCGGAGAAGACGACGGGAGAGAAGTGGTGAGCGTTGGAGCTGACGTTGACGACTCGCGCCCCGTTGGCCGCCGCCAGTGCTTGGTGCATCGCGACGGTCAGGCCAAAGTGCCCCAGGTGATTGGTGGCGAACTGCTTCTCGTGTCCCTCGAAGGAGAGTTCCAACTCCGGTATCGCCATCACCCCGGCGTTGTTCACGAGGATGTCGAGTGGCCCCAACCACGTGGCGGCGAACGCCCGGATTGACACGACGTCGGCCAGATCAAGTCGAGCGACTTGAACAATGTCGTTTCCCGATGACATCAAGATGTTGCGGGCGGCGAGACCGCCCGCTTCCACGTCGCGAACGCCAATCGTGACTTCGGCGCCGGCGTGGGCCAGGGCTCGAACCGTCTCCACCCCTATCCCGGAGGAGCCGCCCGTCACAATCGCGCGCTTGCCCGAGAGGTCGACGTCAGCGAGCACCTCTTGAGCGGTCGTGTTGCGGTCAAAGGGAGTTGTCACGCGCTTCGTCATTCGAAGGAGTGTAAGTGAGACAGACTCCTCGATGTAGGTTTTCCTGGTGAATGCGCCGTTCTTACTCATACTGACGGGGCCGCCGGGCGCAGGAAAAACGACGACGGCCACGTTGGTGGCCGAGCAGTTCACCCCGTCGGTGGTGCTCGAAGCCGACGCGCTCTGGGCGCACGTCGTGCGGGGATTTGTGGAGCCGTGGAAGCCTGAGTCCGACGGTCAAAACCGTGCGCTGGTTCGAGCGTCGCTCGCCGCCGCCGCTCGTCTGACCGCCTCGGGCTACGCCACCGTGCTCTCGGGTCACGTCGGGCCCTGGTTCATGGATCTCGTGACCGGTGAGCTCGCCTCGCTCAACGCTCCGGTCGTGTACGTGGTGTTGCGACCGACGCTGGAAGAGTGCCTCGCCCGGTGTCGCGACCGTCAGAGCGATCCTCGCCACGCGGGCGCGCTGGGGAATGAGGAGGTCATTCGCCAGTTGTATCGCACCTACTCGAACCTCGAGGAGTACGAGCGGCACGTGATTGACTCCGACGGTCGTACGGCCGACGAGAGCGCGTCGCTGATCATTCGTGAGTTGGGCGCTTCTCGTTTTGCTCTGGAGTGACGCGTCTCGCGAGGTCTCGATATCGTGGGTCGAAAACCTAGAGAGCGGGTACTCGTGACGAAGATTCTCGTTGACTCATTTAGCGTCTCCTTGGACGGGTTTGGTGCGGGCCCCGACCAGGACGAGACCAATCCCCTCGGGCTCGGCGGTCAACAGCTGCACGAGTGGATCTTTGCCACCAAGACCGGTCGAAAGATGATCGGGGAGAGTGGTGGCGAGGGTGGCATTGATGACGACGTCTTTCGGCGGTGCCTTGAACGAGACGGGCCGGTGATCATGGGGCGCAACATGTTCGGCCCCGTGCGCGGACCGTGGGGCGACAGTAGTTGGCGCGGCTGGTGGGGCGAGGAGCCACCCTTTCATCGTCCGGTCTTTGTCCTGACGCACTTCGAGCGGCCCGATCTCGTTGTGGGCGAGACCACATTTCACTTCGTGACCGGTGGCATCGAGGACGCGGTACGCCGCGCTCGCGACGTCGCCGACGGTGATGACATTCACGTCGGAGGCGGCGTGTCCACCATCCGTCAGCTCCTCGATGCGCAACTTCTCGACGAGCTGTGGTTGGCTGTCGTGCCTATCCACCTGGGGGCCGGTGAGCGGTTGTTCAAAACACTGGACGATTGGCCGGCCGGATACCAGCGCGGGCGAGAAGTAAAGGGCGAACGCGCGACGCACCTTCAACTCCTGCGCATCGAGTGAGTGTCCTCACGTGTCGCCGGGCCAGTGAGGACGACGTCGGCGACCTCGCGAGACTTCGCTATACCTGGCGAGTGGAGGAGCGAGACGAACGTGGGCTGGAGGCGCAGGAGTTCGAGTCGCAACTGCGTGAGTGGATGCAGGTTCATCGCGAGACGCACCTGGGATATCTCGCGGTGGACGAGGAGGTCGCCGTCGGGTGCGCGTGGCTCTGCGTCATCGACCGTATCCCGGGTCCTGGTACGTTCATTCGTCGCTCGGGCGCGCTGCAAAGTGTCTACGTGAGTCCCTCGCGTCGAGACGCCGGGGTGGGTTCTGAGCTCGTTCGCTTCATCGTGAGCGAGGCGCGCGCCATGAAGCTCGACTATCTCAGTGTCCACCCCTCAGAGCGGTCCTTCGCCTTCTATCGCCGCCTCGACTTTGACACGGCGGACCGCGCGCTGGAGTTGCGCTTCTAGAGCGGGTCGCTCTTGTCTTCGATCTCCCAGGCGTGGTCGACGATGTGCCAGGCGCAGCGTCGAATGGCGTAGCCGGCGGGCCACTTCGGCGTGTGCGTGCCGGCGCGCAGAGTGGTCATCACGACATCGCGCTGCTCATCCCACGGCGTTCGGGGGGCGACGCGATAGCCCGCGCGCGAGCAGTACGCCCGTTCGGCTTCGCGGACGTGATCCACGACTTGGTCGCGGTCGCGTCCTCCGCCGCGAGGGCCGCGCCGCAACGTCGCCGGCGCGTGATCGACCACGTCGTCGAAATAGTTCCAACAGTCTTGAAGCAACAAGATCTGTCGGTCCAACTCTTTGGTCGAGAGCGGGACCCCATCCCAGGGACCCCGAGCGTCCGGTGCGCCAAAGTCTGTGGTCGCGTTGCCCGGAAGCACGCCGACGACTCTCAGTGTGCCCGGGTCAAAGGAGAGCGAGACGATCTTGGCGTAGCGCTCGCGGTAGTTGTCGAGTGCCTCAATGGCCAGCTCGGGCGTTTTCCCGCGGCGACACCAACCGGGCCAGTCCAGCGAGACGGCGAACACTGAGTGCTTACCCTCTTCTAGATACACGCGCGACGTCGCCACGAAACCCTCCTCGAAGCAAGTTAGCCGGTCAGCCGTCGAGGATCCCGGGCCAAGAGCCGGGCTGAACTCCCGGCGCCTACGTCAAGGTCACGGACAGCGCGGACGCGTTCGCCAGTGCCCGGCGTCCGACGTCGAGGTAGCTGTGACGTTCGTGGAGTCCGAGCGACACCATCATGACGCCGAACAGCAAGGCCCACCCGACGCTTCGTTTCATCGTCGCTTCGTCGAGATCGCCGTACGTCGAGAAGAAGACGTCCAGGTGCTGAAAGGGGAGCGACATCAGACCTCCGGCCAAATCGGTCGCCGGGTCTCCCGCACACAGGTCTCCGAAGTCCACGACGCCCACGAGGGTGCCGTCTTCATAGACCAAGTTGCCAGGATGAAAGTCACCGTGCAACCACCGCGGCGCTCGGTCCCACGTGGGCGCGTCGCTGGCCCGCTGCCAGAGGTCGAGAAGCGAGTTGAGATCGATCTCGCCGGCGAGGTCGCGGGCGCGACGTTCGAAATCGTCCGTCCGCTGAGCCAGAGGAATTCCGCGCCACACGTTGGTGGGCGCGTCGGGCGGCGCGTCCTCGTGAAGTTCGCGCAGGAAGTTCCCCATCGCGCGGGCGGCGTCCGCGTCCGCGTCGAAGCCGATCTCGTCGCCCGGCTCACCGTCGATCCATCGGCCTATCAACCAGGGCCACGCGAAGCGATCGCTGGGTGCTCCGGCGAACAGTGGGGCGGGCGTGCGTAGGCTCAGACGCTGGGCCAAGACATTGAGCCAATTGATCTCGTTCACCATCGGGGTGACTGCAGCCTCACGTCGCGGGAGGCGAACTACGAGGTGATCGCCCACGCGCCACAAGAAGTTGTCGAAACCCTCACCGATATGCCAGCACTCTTGTTCGGCGATAGCTGGGAACTGAGTTCGAAGGAGATAGCGCACCAGCTCCTCGTCAACGCGGGTCTCCGCGTGTGGCCAACTCACGTTTGTGACAATACGGCCTACGCCTGGGCCGTGCCGAAGACGCCAAGCCGAGAGCCCAAAATTTTAGGTCCTCCGACCAGCCGCTAGACGACTGGAAAACGCTCTCCTCTCCTAGGGACATCTAACGTGACGTGATGCACGACGTGGTTCTGGCTCTCCGATCCACGTGGCCCCCGTTCGTTTTGGTGTCGGGACTTCTCCTTATCGGGCATGTCGCCGCCGGTGAAGGTGTCTTTCGACGTCTCGGTTCGTGGTGCGGTCGCGCACCCGGAGGCGCGCGGGGCACCTTCCTTGTGACCATGAGCGCCGTGGCCCTCGTGACGGCGGTTCTCAATCTCGATACGTCGGTCGTCTTCATGACGCCCGTCGCTCTGCAGGCGGCGCGAGCGGAAGGAGCCGACGAGACGGCATTTCTGTTCGGCACGATATTTATGTCGAACTCCGCGTCGCTGTTGTTACCCGGATCAAATCTCACCAACCTGCTCGTCTGGTCCCATCGTCACGCGTCGGGCGAGGAGTTCGCTCGTCACATGGTGGGGCCGTGGATCGTCGCCGTCGCGGTCACGGTCCTGGTCGTAGGGGCGTGGCGGTGGCGTCCCCTGAGCACATCCGCTCGTCCGGAAGTAACGGACCGCTCCTTCGAGTTCGGGCCGGGACTCATCGCGGGAGTCTTCGCGGTCGTGGCGATGCTGGCGTTGAGTGAGCCGGCCCTGTGGGTCTGTGGCGCCGGCGTCGCCGCTGAACTCATGGCGCTAGGTCGCCGTCGCGTGGATCTGTCGAGCGCGCTGCGGGCGATCAACCCCGTGACCCTCGTCGCCTTGTTCGTAGTGGCCGTGGTCATCGGCACGCTGGCCCGCGCGACGACGCTTAGCGCCCACCTCTTGCATCACTCGAGCGTGCTCGTCACGGCGGCGGTGGCGGCGGGCGTCTCTCTCGTCATCAACAATCTGCCCGCGGCATCACTCTTCGCGGCACGAGGGGTCTCGCACCCCTTCGCGCTCCTGCTCGGTCTCGACTTGGGTCCGAATATCTTCGTGACCGGCGCTCTCTCGTCGTTGCTCTGGCTTCGCATTGCCCGTCAACACGACACTCGGCCGTCGATCGCCACGTTCGCTCTGTTCGGTTCCGTGATCGCGCTCGTGTCTCTCGCCGGTGCCATCGCGCTGATCTAAAGACGTGTTACTCGACCGAGCTGGGATAGAGGTCCCACACGCTGCAGTTCCCGACCGCAAACGCGTCTAGTCCCTCGAGCGGTCGCGCCTCGACGTACGCTCGCAAGGCGCGAATTGTTCCTCCGTGAGTGACGACCAGGAGCCGTTCGTCGTCCGTGGCATCTCGCGTCGCCTCGACAAAGACACCGACCCGCGTCACCACGTCGCGAAATGACTCGCCACCTTCGGGCCGAGCGTCAGGATCAACGATCACCCCGTCGACAATGCCGCTACTTCTCGAGTCGAGCATCTCTTGAGGTTGGCCCTCGAGTACGCCGAAACAACGCTCGCGTAGGAGAAAGTCGGTGGTGAGTGCCAGAGAGAGCTCGGAGCCGATGATCTCGGCGGTCTGGCGCGCGCGAGCCAGGTCGCTCGCCACGAGTCGGTCAAAACCCAGTGATTTCAAGGTTTGCGCCACGGCACGCGCCTGTTCGCGCCCGACCTCATTGAGCTCGGCGAGATCGTTTTGACCCTGAATGAGACCCAACTCGTTCCACGTGCTTTCGCCGTGACGCACCAGGGTGATCGAACGTTCGCGAGGGGGTATGTTCACGCCGACCAGGTTAGTGAGTCCCTCAGGGCGCCTTCTTCGCGACGTGCAGCGCGCTTCGTGGCGCGAGCGAGATGGTTCGTCCGTGAGTATTCACAGGAATTTCAAAGCGAAGGCCGGAGTTTCTGAGACCGGCTTAGAGGAAATTAAAAAACCCCCAGTTACGATTGCATCTGTGTCCTTGACCCTGCCCCAGAGAAGTTCCAAGCCCCGGTCCACCGGCCTCACCATGATGATCGACAAAGGGCTTTCGTCACGGGAGTTCGAGGATCTCATTGAGAGCCACGGCGAACACGTGGACTTCGTAAAGTTCGGTTGGGGCACGTCGGTCGTGACGAAGAACTTCCAGGCGAAGCTCGACGTTTTGCGAGCGGCGAAGGTTGACTTCTATCTCGGCGGCACGCTGTTCGAGAAGTACGTGCAACAGAATCTCTTCGACGAGTTCCGATCGCTCTGCGAGGGCTACGGCTGCTCGTTCGTTGAAGTGTCGAACGGAACCATCGACATCACGAACCACGACAAGGCCGAGTACGTCAAGCGTCTCTCGGAAGACTTCTTCGTGGTGTCCGAAGTGGGCTCGAAGGATCAAGCGACCTCGGACACCATGGCCCCCAACAAATGGGTGAGTTATATCCAGGCCGACCTCGACGCGGGAGCAGTTCTCGTGACCCTCGAGACGCGAGAGGGCGGAAAAGGCGGAATTTGCCGGTCAAATGGTGAGTTGCGCTACGGATTGATCGAAGAGATCCTCTCGGCCAAGATCAACCACG